>Ga0208507_1000331_pt1 | contig 31889 bp, 52 predicted proteins | sample CryBogCBH12Aug01_FD_184626 | JGI IMG/M metagenome (GOLD analysis project Ga0208507, IMG submission 184626) | Freshwater microbial communities from Crystal Bog, Wisconsin, USA - CBH12Aug09.1 (SPAdes) (version 2) | ecosystem: Environmental > Aquatic > Freshwater > Lake | place: Crystal Bog... | reverse complement strand
GCATTTACCGCCTGAACCATTGGTGATTGACCATATAAACCGCAATAGGTTTGATAACAACATTGAAAATCTTAGGGCAGTTACAAAGTCAGAAAATCAGCGTAACAATAAATTTAAGGCACAAGAGGAATGAAATTTTGGAAAAGAAAACAACTTAACGGAAAAACTTTTGAGATTGTGCAGATACTAGGTGATCTCGTCATTGTTAAAGAGTTCAAATAGTGAATGGATCAAATTCCTACGCAGAGCGACAAACCGTTGCTAACAAAGGTGAGGTTCTATTTCAGGAATGGTGTCAATTTAACGGCTATCAAGTCAATAGGATTGGCTTTGATGAAAAGTCTGGAAATGTGGCTAATTTTTTCAATTTGCCTTGCCTTTTACGCAATCTACCTGATTTTGTTATCACTAGAGGTGACGAAACAATGGTTGTTAATGTTAAGGGAACAGCCAATTTCAAAGAAAAAGAAATAAATATGATTCCGATGTTTTTGGAATGGTTTAGCAGTAAGAAAGCACCGCTGGTTTATGCTTTTTGTTTTGAGGATTGTGAGCCTTTGTTTATTTATCCAGAAAAAATCATTTATCTGTATGAAAAAGCACAAAATCGCAAATGGAATGATGGCGTTATTTATCGCAACTTAAATTTTATGGAATTACTATGAAAATTACCAAAGACAGGATTGAAAACAAGGTAGAACTTGTTACTGAGTCTGGTTGTTGGATTTGGATGGGAACAACAACAACAAGGGGATACGGTCAAATAGAAAGCGATACCAAAAAATATTATGCTCATAGAGCCTCTTATCAGGCTTTTGTTGGTGAAATTCCTGAAGGCATGAATGTTTGTCATCGTTGCGACAATCGTTTTTGCGTTAATCCAAGTCATTTGTTTTTAGGAACTCAAAAAGACAATCTTCAGGACATGAAACGAAAAGGCAGATCAACAATAGGTGAAAAAAATGCCAGATCTAAGTTGACGGAAAAACAGGTGCAACAAATAAAGAATGGCTTGAGATCTGGTCTTAAAGAAAAATATTTAGCAAATTTATACGGCGTATGCCGTCAATCAATCAACAATATTAAAAATGGAAGGGTTTGGAATCATGTATGACTTATCTAAAGTGAAATTGTTTATCAGTACGCCAATGTACGGAGGTATGTGCGCTGGTTATTACACTCAATCAGTGATGCAAGCTCAAATGGTGTTTTCTCACTACAAAATAAACAGCTCTTTTAGTTTTATGTTCAATGAGAGCCTAATTACCCGTGCCAGGAACGCTTTAACAGCAACTTTTCTCAAAGGTGAATATACGCACCTCATGTTTATAGATGCAGACATCAAGTTCAATCCTCACGACATTGTAAAAATGATTGAGGCTGATAAAGACATTATTTGCGGTATTTACCCTAAAAAAGAGATTAACTGGGATACAGTAAAGAACGCAATGGATGCTGGTGTGCCTAATGATCGTTTAAAGCACCATACAGGCTCTTTTGTGGTCAATTTGGTAGATTACCAAGGAGAAGTCACTGTGCCTGTTGCAGAGCCTGTAGAGATCTTTAATGGCGGTACTGGATATATGCTGATTAAGCGTGAAGTTTTTGAAAAGTTAGCAGATCATGTGCCAACTTACTTTAATGATGTTTTAGACCTTGCTGGCACTGTTGGGCAGCGTGATGAGATTAAAGAGTTCTTTACTACTTCGATTGAGCCTGAAACTCAGCGCTTGTTGTCAGAGGATTACCACTTTTGCCGTATTTGGAGGCAAATTGGCGGTAAGGTTTACGCTGCTCCCTGGTGTGATCTCGCTCATATAGGTACTTACGCCTTTGAGGGTAAATTGATCCCTGCTGGTTAATGTTGCAGTGCAACAATTTAATTTTGTTTGGGGAGGAGAAGCCCCATTCAAACCTAGTACCCAATGAATCATAGTTTAATATTTACCCAGATACGCTCATGTAGCCAATACAGGGCTATCTTGGTAAAAAGCTCTACAAAAGCAATTGAAAAGGCAAGGGAGGCATGACCAGTGATAATCCAAGACAAAACAAAGGTGTCAAGGCTACCTGTGATGCGCCAAGTAACTGCTTTAAGAAGGGACTTGTAGTGTGAATCTACCTGCATCCCCAGCGCTTCCTAGCAGCTTTGCCACGCTCACCTTTCCAGTGTTTGGATCTAGCGCAAAATGAACGATGCCGACTGCCTGATTTTTGGGGTGCTTTTAGCTTTGATCCTGTGGCTCTGTTATATTTGGCTCGCCCTTTCGCAGTCAAGCCACCGCCAGCGGACACGGAGAGCTTCTCGCCACGACCAACAGAAAGATTAGGTTTATCTGCCATTTTTTACCTCATCATATTGTTTATAACAGGCTGCTAGTGCTGTCCGCAGTCCGTCTGCTCTGGCAGCTTCCCTGTCAAGAAAAGCTGCATCCTCGGCAGAAAGGGACAACCCAGTTCCACCTTGTCCATTGTTGGCGCTGTACTGACTACGACTGGGTCTTGAGCGCAACTTGATAAGAGCATCAGCAAGCTGATTGTTGATAGCGTTAATTTGAGCATCTTTTTCTCTCCTAATCTGATCGGCTGCCTGTTGATTTTCTTTCTCTTTGGCTGCTATTGCTTGTTCCTGAGCAATCTTCTCGCTTGCAATCTTCTTTTCGTATCGCCATCCGTTGATAGTCCAGCCAGCACTGAAAATCAAAGTAATAGCAACTAAGTAAGAAATCAATTTCAACTGGATTGAGCCGAACACTTTTCATATTCCTCTTGTCTGCGTTTTAAAAGCCCTGGAACGACCTTACCTCCAGCCGTATCCCACTTTAGAAGCTCTTTGCAAGCCCCGTCATAGTCATTTGAATTAAGTTTTTTATTAAGGGTTGAATGACAGAAAGCAGACACCCCAACATTATAGGTAAAATCCAAATAAGAATCGTATTCTCCTTGAGAAATAGGCACATGAATACACTTCACCATGCCTTTAGCGTGTTCATCAAGACTTTCTTCTAGCTTGACTAACGCTCTTACGGGATCTGTTTTATCACCCTTTTTGACACCGTCAGCTTGACCATAACCAACGGTATAAACACCGCCTACATCTTGGTAAGCAGTGCCACTATATCCTTCATGTACAGCAACTCCAACAAGCACCGCTGCGCTTGCAATTATGGCAGCAGCGGGCTTTCTATCCATTACTCGGCTGGAGTTTGCTCTACTGGTGTTACATCAGCGGGAGGAGCAACTTCAGGAGCTATTTCGGTAATTGCCTGTGCTTCCTCTTGTGGTTCAGCATGAACAGCAAAACGCTGTAATAGCTGATGAATAGCGCTACCCATTTCAATACATTCTTTACTAACAAAAGATTCAATTTTATCTAATAAGCTCATAATCCTTCTCCTGGGGTGATATAAACAGACGCATTGGCAGCATCGCCAATAATTCTTGCATACACATTGCCTGACTGACTTACTTGAGGTCCAGTAATTACTCTATAAGCGTATGGTGGCAAAGGAATGACATAATTAGGACCATTATCTGGTAACGCCACATTAAAAGTATTGGTAGGGTTGATCCAAACATAAACAGCATTATTAACATCAGCATTAGAAATAAAATACTGGTTAACAGGGCTGTCTGCTGTGATGGTATATACATTGGACTGCGTGTTGGCAGCACCGTTAACGGCTACTTTTACCGTTTTTCCCATCGGTTGAAAAGCGATATTATTAGCCATTAGTAGATACTCTTTTTACCAGCGTTGCCTGGCTTAGTAGTTTTAGAATCTTTGGTGTTTGTATTGCCATCAAAGTTAAAAACAGACATATAGCCTGAAGGCATCTTGCCAGTTAATGCTGTATTAATTCCGCCAGCAGAACCATCTCTAGGCAACTGAGGGCGAATAGCATGAGCAACCTGCTGATTGTATTCAGTAGGTCTTTTATGAGGTTGACCACCACTACTCCCCTGGGTTTTCGGTTTTAGGCTCATTTTTAATCCTTTCTTTTGTCTTGACTACAAGGTAGCAAAAAACTACAAATATTGCTAGTGTTGTTACTCTTTCCCACATGGGATTCCACATTGTCCAACCGCACATAATGCTTGCTGCTATTAAACCTAAAATCGTTATCAAACGGTCTGTAATGACCCCTAACGCTAGGCGTACCAATGCTACTGCTTCCATATTTATCCCCTATGAACTTGTTAAAGATCACAGTTTAACCCTACTCATCAATATCATCAATACTGCCAAAACCACTACCCCACTCATCGTCAGAAATCTTCTGCTTGAGCTTTTCAATGTTCACCATACGGTCAATCACCTTACATTTATCAGTAAGGGAAGCCATTTCATCTGCCATCACTTCTCTTAGTAGCTTGGCAACAGCATCCTCAAGATCAGGATTTAATCCTTTTGATTTCTTGCTCATTTTCCTAGGTATCCCGATGCAATATGACCAGTGGTGTAAAGACCAGCACCGCCAAGAGCGATCTGAGTCCACTTCTTAATGGCTAATTTCTTTTGTTCAGCATTAACAACGCTTTGAACTTCAGTCAAAAACTGATTTCTTTGCTCAATAGGCAGGTAATTAGCCAATTTTTGAGCTTGTTTGTTAATGTAATCAATCTTCTCTTTAGGGCTGGCAATCTTGTCTGCACGGTCAATATCTGACTGCAAAATACGCAATTCGCCTTCAAGTTTTCTTTGTTCAGCAGCAGTTTTAGTTCTAGTTTTGCCACGCTCTAATGCGGTAGCTCCACGCTTTTCTGCTTGTTCTAATTGACGGACATAGTTATTAGCCATGTCGTAAGATCCAGTTTCCTTGAGCATTGCACGAGTATTTCTGTCATCAATGAACTTTCTTGCTTGAGCTGCGTCTTTTCCTTGTAATTGACCAGCAAAGTATTTTTGTGCCTCAGCCTGGGCTAGTTTTCTGTCACCGCCAATGGCATCAACAAAATTATCAAAGTTTTCTTTATTTTTGAATACTGCTTTAGGAATATCTTGAGCAGCAGTAGTAGCAATCGTTGTGCCTTTTTGCTCACCAATTAATGCCTTACCCAATTTACTTTCAAACGCTCTTAATGGATCTGAGTCTTTGCGATATTGATTAATAAATTTATCAATTTTTCCATTAGAAAATTCTGACATTGCTTTTTCAACGGCATCAGCCAATTTGCCAGCTTTTTGCTGATTGATAGCGTCAAAACCTTCAGCAGGTAATCCGTAAGAGCGATCACGCAAAAATCTGCGTAAATCTTCCATGCCTTGAAAACTGATAGGTCTGCCCATAACAACGCCTGTAGCCTCATCTACATAACGAGGATCAATAGCACGCCTAATTTGATTTAAAGGGTTTTTAATAGCATCTAATGAAGCTACGGCTAAACCAGTGTCTTTATCTTTTAATAAACTGTCAATCTTGTTTAAAACATTTTGATAGGCTTTTGTATTTTCAATTGTTTCGCCCATAAATTCTCTGGATCTAGCAAATCCAAAAGCGTCAGCCTTGTTTTTTTCAGCGTTAGTAGCTCTAGTTTCTTTTAGCTTGTTGTAAACATCATCTGCTTTAGTTTTTAATCTTTGACCAATGGTTACATCTGCTTCAGCAATCTTATTTTGAACGCCAGGCAATTGACCGTAAGCAGCTTCACCTTTACCAGCTTCACGCTCTGTAATCTTCTCAGCAGCGCCAGCACGCTTCTCAGCAGTGGTAGCTTTCTTGCCAGCAGCAGCAATTTCTTCAGCAGTTTTACCAGCAGTAGTTGCCTGTAGTTCAGCAGCAAGGTCTTTACCTCCGCCAATTAATTTTCCAATGCCTTTAACTCCAGCTTTAGTTAAATCGTATGCGAGCTTTCCGCCTCCAGCAATTGCAGGTAACAATTCTCCAGCTTTTTGATAACCGCTAACTTCTTTTCTTGGTTTTGGAATACCGAATTTGCCGTAAATTTCTTGAGCTTCTTCCGTTGTGGGAGAAAATGTTGAATGACCTTTTAATGCGCCTTCGCCTTTAGCTTCAGTAGGATAAAGGGCTTGCTCAATATCTCCACCAGTACCTAAAATGCTTGTGCCTAATCCATAGGCAGTTGCTCCAGCTTTTTCCAAAAATCCTGGTTTATTGTCGGGTACAGCTTCCCAATTGCCTACATTTACGGAAACAGATCCTTGAGGTACGGCTTCCCATTCACCTACTTTTGATTCACTCATATACTTTCCTTCTTTGGGTTTTATCTGCGTTATATTCCCAATGGAAAGGTCTTTCCTGTTGGGATTTGCCAGATAATCCAAATTCACCTTCTACTTTTTCAATAGTAGGATCAGATATTCCATATCGTTTTAAACCTTTTAAATCATCTTTAGCAAGATTTTTGAAAATGGTTGGTGCTGAAGCATCAGACATGCTTTCAATACCGATTACTTGTTTTTGCATTTGTAATTCGCTTACAAGCAATCGTTTTGATACGGCTAAAGCTCTAGCATTAACCACATCAAGAGCTTTCTTGGCAATAACCCTAGCTTGAGTAATTTGATCTGGAGTTCCCTGAATACTTGTATCTGAATCAATCGCACTATCTATTTGACTTCTAACAGTATCAACTGGTTGAGATCCATATCTTTCTGGTAAGTATTTATCTGCTTTAGCTAAGATTGATCCAGCAATACCAACAGACCCTGGATTTTGTTGGATTAAATCAGCTAATTCACTAGTAACCCTCGCAGATTCAACTTTACTAGCAACAATAGGCATTTGATCTTTATTTAATCTAGCGACTTCTTCAATTGGAATTTTGTAATTATTTATAAGAGCATAGGCTTCTCCACCACCAGCACCTAAAAGATTTGTTTTAATTCTGGCTTCGGTAATTTTCATTAGCATTTCAGAATTGCTATGTGCAATATCCGAAACTACTTTAGTGTCACCAGCGTTAATTTTTGCAGCAATAACGCCAGGATACTTAGCTGTGATTTCTCCAGCTTTAATTAATGCAGCTTCTTTGTCAGTGACTCTTAACTTATTGTATTGCTCTAAATCTTTAATTAACTCATCATTATGAGCTTTCATGGAAGCCAATTCTTTGTCAAAAGTAGCTTGTTCTTTAGTAAACAAGTCTTTACGACCTTGCTGATAACCTTTGAGCATACCGCCCATAGCGTTCATAGCATTTAATCCAGATAGCTTTCCTGATCCGCCTAAAGCAACACCCATAGTAGCGATCATGCTAAATAACCCGCCAATATCGGCAGCATTATCCTGAGTAGGTTTGAACTCAGGCGTTGGCATCATCTGCTTTTTAACATCTTCATAATGCGCTTTATCTTCAGAGCTGATTCCTTCTAATGCTTTTCTTTTTTCTTCAAGACCAACAGACTCCTCTAAAGCCTTTGCTTGAATATCGGCAGTGGAAGCAGCTTTCTTTGCGGTTGCTTCTTGCTTTAAAAATCCTGGCAGTTTATTAATATCAAAGCCTAAAGAATCTGACAAACTGCTATCATTAGTTATTGTTTGTGTATCAGCCATTAGCGTTCACCACTTTCAATGTTTGACCTGTGCTACCTAAAACTCCATTAGAACCACCGCCCACCATTTGAGCCAATTGACTATAAAAGTTAGTGGTTGCTTGATTAAGTTGCTGATCGAGTTGTAAGCCAGTTTTAATAGCGCCAAGAGCAATATTGTCACCAATCTGCATAACTTGCAATCCGTATGTGTATTGATTGTTAAGCAATGTTTGATAAATTTGAGCTTCTTGGTTTGCAGCTTGCTGAACTCCAACACCGCCACGATTAGCTACTTGTTGATTAATCTGAGCTTTAGCTGCTTGCAATGCTTGTTGGCTTGCAGGACTTAATTGACCAGCTTGAGCCTGATTAACTAATGTTTGACCTTGTGTCTGATAAGGCTGTGCTAGCGCTTGCTCTTGACCTTGTGCAGCATTAACTTGACCAGCAGTCTTACGAGCTTGTGAAGCACCAAATAAACCTAATCCACCTGCTAAACCTAATTTAGCCAATGTATTTGGATTGGTTAATTGATTGACTACATTTCCAAAAAAACTTGATTGAGGAATTGTGGCTTGTGGATTTGCAGAAGTACCGCCTAAACCAGTAGCACCAGCAGGACCTGTTGTATCAGCAATTTGTTGACCAATTGGAGTAGTTATTCCAGGTTGCAATTGACCGTAAGTGCTTGGAGTAAAACTGCCGTAAGCCTGATTTAGATAATCAGCAGTCTGACCAGCACCAGGAGCGCCAGTAAGGTCAGGAGTTGCGCTTTGTGCAGGTGCGCCAGTAGAAATGCCAAAGTTACCACCGCCTGTATCAGAGGTTGTGGGTGCAGGAGCAGCTTCAGCGGGAGCTGGTGCAGGTGCTTGTTCAACAGGGGCTGGCGCTTGCTCTACAGGAGTAAAGTCAAAGCCATCATCAAACTCAGGCAATCCTGTAGCAGGGTTGATACTGCCTCTACCGCCTCTACGCTTTAAAAGAGCAGCTTCTTGAGGAGTAATGTGAGCAAGAACGGAGTCTTTTCCACGACCTTTTGAACGCAATAATTTAGCTAAAGCAGCTAAATCCGTTCCTAGAGCTTTATTTAAGTTTGCCATTTATATTCCTAATGCTCCTCTTAATGATTCCTCATTCCAAACATTTTTTCTCTGACCATATCCTAATTGGTCTTGAGATCCAGTGGCTTCGGCTGGGTTTACGGCTTGTGAGCTGCCTAATAAAGCAGATGACAATGCGCTTGATCCAGTACCGCCTCCTGTAGCACTACCACCTAAAATATTGGCAATAGTGGTCATAAATGGCGCTTTTGTGTAATCGGTTTGATTATCACCTTCACCTGTACCGTCTCCAGTACCACCGCCACCAGTTCCGCCAGTACCGCTAGCGCCTGATCCAGTGCCACCACCGCCACCAGTTCCGCCAGTACCGCTAGCGCCTGATCCAGTGCCACCACCGCCACCAGCTTTACCAGCGGAAACAGATTTAGCGCCTGTGCCGTCACCTGATTTAACTCCTGTGCCACCTGATAAGGTTGCAGTAGGAGCGGATGTTCCGTTGCCTAAATTTGTTCCCAAGGCACTGCTTAAAGCATCTGTGGATGTGGGTGTAGATGTTGGCGTTCCTGAAGATGAGCTTCCAGAAGTTGATTGAGTTGTAGTGTTCGGTACAGTCGCAATCTGAGGTGCATTTGTAATGTCAGATGGCGTTGAGGTATTTGACGCAGTAGTTGACGGAGTCTGATATGTCGCATCCGTTGGCAATTGTGCGCTTGTATTGATTAAAGTATTGCTGGAGTCATATTGATAGTATGAACCTTGACCATTATCAACATAGTAATTACCAGCTCCATCGGTCAATCTTGGTGATACTTGCTGAACAGTAACAGATCCAGTCGGTACAAGAGGTTCTGGAACATCGCTTGTAATATTTGATGCAGTTGGTGCGTATGATGTTGTTGCAGCAGGGGTGCTTTGTAAGGAGCTTCCTACAGCATTGCCCAAACCTGAAGCCAATGCAGATTCAGCCACATTTTGACCACCTGTAGCAGCTTTAGCAGCACCGCCTAAAGCACCAGCAACAGAAGTAGGAGCGCCAGCTTCAGCAGCGCCAGTGCCTACAGCGCCACCAACAGCTCCAGCTACAGGATTACCGCCAGTAATGGCAGCCTGAGTAGCGCCAACAGCAGAATTAGCAACAACGCTAGCAACATCACCGCCAACGGCAGGAGCAATCGCTTGAGCAACAGTAGATGCAGATGCGCCTACAGCTCCAGATGCAGCACCTTCAGCAGCAGCAGTAGCAATCTGATCTGCACTTCCGCCATTAGCAGCAACAACCACCGCATTAGTAGAAGCGCCTACAGCAGCAGCACCTACCGCAGCAGTAGCAGCAGCAGAAGCGTCAGTAACGCCAGCCGTTTCCATAATTGCAGCGCCAACTTCAGGTCCAGCAACAACAGATGCAGCAACGGCTACAACTGGGGTGGCAACAGCGACAATAGTTTGAATAGGTGACTTTCCACCGCCTCCGCCTTTGCCACCACCGCCTCCTCCACCGCCGTAGAGCATATATTGGTCAACAAAGAACCATTTAAGAGTGCTAAATAAACTCATAAAACAATCTCCATCATTGTCGTTTTTCTCAGAACGCCAACTCTTTCATATAGTCTTGCAACGGAATCCGTTACATATCCTTGAACCCTATCAGCGCCATATTCTTTTAGTAGCTGCATAAACTTTGCATAATTACTAGGTTTTATTAACCCTTTTCCACCAATACAAGTGACAAAAGCCACATGAGATCGTGGATACACTACAAAAGACACTACAGCACCACCAATTACTACTTCATTCTCAACAAAAGCAAATAACTTCCAATTACCTTTTGTTACATACAACTTCAAGTCGTTCAGTTCAAACTCAGCATCATGCCTATCCAAAGCCCTTTGAAAGTAAGGCTCTACTTGTGACCATACATAGTCAACAGCTTCAGCAGGAACGCAGTAAGCCTCCATTAGATACCTTCTTCAACAAGTTGCTCCGTTAACTTTCCGACAGTAATTGCATATCCTAAAATCTTGTAATTAATTCCCTGACCGACTTCCTGAGGGGTTGCTAATTTGTACTTTACAGCCATCTCCATTGCCATTTTGTAGGCAACAGGATCACGCAAACCTCGTTGGGCAAGTTTTCCAGCCTGAATTAAGGTGTTCGGATCTAATTTGTATTGAACGATGTATTGGCGAATCTGCTCTTTTGCTTTTTCAACAACAGCGGGTTGTTTAGGTTTTCCCTTGTTTTTCAACAAATCCATTACTTCTGGGTTCATTTGTTGCGTTGCAACATTTGAATTTTGTTGGGGAGGGGAAGAAATAATATTTGACATTAACTTAGTCCTAAAGCGGTAGCAATTTCCTGATGGATAGTGTAATGCGTTCCCACCCAATCGTAAAACTGTTCTTCGTTATTAAAGTCCACATCGAGCATATTAAAAGGGTTTTCAAGACCTAAAATCTCGGCTAAAGCCTGATGCTCTACTTGGTGAGCAAGAAGCCAATCATCCAAATTAGCTGGATCAGCGTCTGTAATTGGCAATTTGCTGTATGTAATGTTGTTTTGGGCTAATTTGTTCCAAAATGTTTGATGTTCCAGTCCATTTTCAAAAAGAAAGTCATTTAATGATTCAATATCACCAAATTTGACAATGGATAATGTATCGAAATTCATTACTTATCCGCTTTACCATCTAGCCTATCAAAGATGCGGGCTAACATACCTTTAATATCGGCAATATCAATGCGGTAATCATCTTTCATTACATAGCCTCGTTCAATTTCTTTAACATCTTCTTTCAAGTCACGAATAGCATCCCAAAGGACTTTAAAAAGCCATCCAGCAATAGTTCCGACAATTGAAAGTGCAATATTGAAAAGTAATTGAAAGTCCATGTTTATACCGAGTAATAAGGCACTTTAACAACAGTACCGTTAAGGTCAATTTCAAGAAATCCAGCAGGTACAAGCAAAAGACTAGATGTGGCGTAAGTAGCGTTACCAGTAGTAGAGGCTGTTAAATTGGTAGTTTGTACATTTATCGTACCGCCAGTGATTGCGACATTCCCGCAAGTCATGGTGGTAAATACGGCAGCAGCAGAAGTAGTCGTGCCGACTGGAGTATTTTGAATACTGTCTAAAGTAAGCGCTACTCCATTAATTGTGCCACCTGTGATGATCACATTATTGGCATTTTGACCAGCCATCGTGCCTAAACCACTGACGGCTAAGGTCACATTTGCTTGACCAGTGCCAGGGCTGTCAGCCGTAGTAATCGTGATATTTGCACCAGGAATAAAGTTAATTGCTGGCTCAGATCCGACTAAAACACCGTTATTTTGAACGGTTACTTTTTGGTTTACAGAATTAGCAGTGACAGATAAAGTCACATTGCCCGTAAGCGCTCCCCCGCCTGATAAACCAGATCCCGCTAATACATAAGTAGTGTTAGGCACTGCGCCTGACACAGCAGCTACACCAATAGCAATAGCCACATTTGCTGCGCTTGTAGCCCTGCCTTTAGCGTCAAAAGTAACTTGAGCTACTTGTGAGGCTGTACCGTAAATACCTGCCGTAACACCACTTGTGTTCAAAGTAGGGTTAGGGTAAGTACCTGTTAAATCGCCACCAGCAGTACCACCTGGGGATGTTCCTGTGATGGTGACATTAGAAGCGGATGTAATACGACCTTTTGCATCTACAACAATTTGAGGAGATGCCGTTGCAGTACCGTAAGTACCTGCTGTAACGCCAGAAACATTAAGGCTGGGATTAGGATAGCTACCAGTAAGATCACCACCAGCAGTTCCTCCAGGAGTAGTGCCACTAATCGTAACATTGCTTGCATTGGTTATTCTTCCTTGTGCATCAACAGTAAATACACCGTTGATCGTGGCGTTTCCGTAAGTTCCCGCTGTAACAGCAGTATTGGCAAGGCTAATAGTTCCGCTAGTGGTGATTGGACCACCAGTTAAACCAGTGCCAGTAGCAACGCTAGTAACAGAACCGTTCCCCGTTCCTGGGGTAAATCCAAGTGCGGTAACAATATCACCGCTAGTAAGAGTGACATTGCCTGTACGAGTGTTAAATGTAAGAACGCCAGCATTAGTTAAAGTTACATTTCCTGTTAATCTACCACCACCAGAAAGTCCAGTGCCAGCAATGACATAAGCAGTATTAGGTGTTGCGCCAACATCATTAGCGCCTAAAACAACAATACCTGTTTGACCGTTTACAGAGGTGACAGCGCCAGTCTGGTTATCTACTTTCTCCCAAACATTGCCGTCAAATACTGCCCAATCGCCTACTTTCCATGATGTAATACCGTTTAAATTGGTACTACCAGCAACGGAAACAACATAATAAAAACCTTTAGTACCGACTGAACTTTGCAAAAATGGGTTGTTTGAGTTCGCATCCCAAGTAGATTGGTATGTTAGTGATCCCGCAAAGTTGCCAGATACCTTGAGCATTTACATTCCATCGCCATTGACAATGTACAAAGTTGCGCTGTTAGCAGCAGTAATGGCTGTGAACCACGCATTAGGAACAAAAGTAATGATTTCGTCTGTATTAGGCAATATGTACAAGGTAGTTGTACTGTTACCACCTGTAGGAATAACGCAATTTGCTTGCGCTACTGCTGCCGTTTGTGCATACGATAAAAAACATCCTTGAGTAGTAGATGCGTTAATAATGCGATATTGGTTGCCACCAAAGCTGCCGCTCGAATTAACTTGAACGGCAGAAGGTGCAGAGGTAGCAGCCGTAATCACTACGGTGTTACCTAGTGGAGTGAAGGCTGCTGATACGCTCATTGTACGGTTTCTTCCTGTGATGGAGCTTCTTCTTTTGAAGGAAGCTGTAAGTTGTATTGATCTGCCAATTTAGTAAACAAAGGTGCTGTACCAGTGTTGTTTGGCAAACCACCAATTTGATTAATGATAAATAAGGCTTCGTTATCTTCTAATGTAAAAGTTTTCATAGGTATCCCCTAAAGTTGCGGTTAAAAATTATGCAGTTGCCCAAGGAAGCCCTGTTTCTTGTACAGGGTTCTTTTGTGCTTCAATCTGTGCAGTAAGACTAGCTTCTACTGTATCTTGACCAAGTGACTTTTGTACCCAGCCAACAACTTCAGATTGAGTCAAATCAGCGTAAGGGATATACGCTTTATCTTCTTGTGTATAACCTACTGTGCCGTAAGTAGAAGCGGTAAATTCACCATCTACAGCGTTTACTGTGTAATGAACAGTCACTACAAAGCCGTCAGAAGTTAATCTGTCCATCTGTATTACATTCCATGTAAAGTTCATTTGTTTTCCAATGCAGTAAGGCGAGTGGTTAGTGATTCTATAAGGGCTTGTTGTTCTTGGATTGCAGCAGCAAGAGTAGCTACTAAAACAGCTGTGTCAATTTGTTGATACACAGGATTTCCTTCTGAATCAACAGCATCCTTTACTCCTACAACTGCGTCAGGAATAACTGCTTGTAATTCGTGAGCAATAAAACCTTGACCACTAGCCTTGTTTTTAGCCCAATCATAAGTAACTGGTTTAAGTTCTGCAACAGTAGCTAATGCGCCAACCATAGGCTTAATATTTTCTTTCAGTCGATAATCTGAAGTTGTTGCATATACTGTTAATGTTCCATTTGAAGTAATAGAACCAGTTACAGTACCAGCAGCTAAAAAAGATTGAAGATAATAAGTTCCAGACGAACTTGGGGCATTTACCGCAATACCATATTGTGATGTTGACGGAACTACGCTTAATTTTCCGTTGGTACTTGTAGTACCAACCAACAAATTACCACTAGAGTCAATACGCATACGCTCTGTGCCAGCAATTTGAAACTTTGTTACATAAGCACCACCAGTAACAGAGCCAATGGTTAGGCTTCCATCAGCATCGTCATATTTAATTTGGTTGATTTTTGTATTAGCAGAATTCCAAAAATCAATGCTTGCAGTTGAGTTACTAGTAAGATTTACAGCGATGTTGCCACCAGCAACAGCTAATTTTCCAAACGATGAAGGATTTGTAATACCAATACCTACATTACCACTAGCATCTTTATAAAACTGTCCTGAACCTAGATTAACTACTCCTGTACCGCCTGTGAGTGTTCCTGTGTATGCAGCATTAAGAGTGGTAAGGGTAGAGCCATCAAATGTAAGGTTAGCAGAGTCTGTTAATAGACCACCAGTAGTTGCATAGGTAACACGACCAGAAGTCAGACCTGTGTCGGTTAGGCTTGTAAATGCGCCTGTAGAAGGCGTTGTGTTACCGATTGGAGTATTGTTAATCGTATCTAATGTTACTGACACATTCTGAATAGATCCGCCAGTAATGCTCACATTGGCAAGGGCTACAGTGCCGTTTCCGATGCCATTGACGGCTGCATAAATGGTAGCAAAGTCGCTATCTAGGTTAGTCAGCGGAATGGATGTTGTGACATTTCCGAATACATACGGTACTGTAATTGGTAGAGCCATATTAGAACCTCGTTCTCAATTCTTGTTCAAATTCAAATGTATTGACTTGGAAAGCAGCAGAGTTGCTTGTCATAGTCAAACCGATATATTTACCCCATTGCATTGCATCTGATTTATACAAAATATAACCAGTGCCGTATGTCCATGATATTACTTGAGAACTGTTGTTTATCCAAGGGATAACCGTTCCAAAATTGTTATACCAAGTGACAGTATTAGCCAAGTAATAAGGTGGACTTGCACCATACTCAGAGTCCACAGTTACTACAAAATTACCGCCTTGAGTCAATGTCGCTTCAACACCAAATTTTAACGCTTGCTTGGTGCGAATTGGATCTGTCATCGGCAACAATGCAGTCTGGATTCTGCTGATAACTGAATCAGTAGCATCTGCATAAAGCTCATACAAAGTGGTATCTGTAGTGCCAAAAAGGGTGTCATCACCATTAACTGGTACGGAAGTAATGAACTTTAGACCGTCACCTTGGCTAGTGATAAACCATTTTTTGTCAAAAAAGACAGCTTGCACATAGCGTGAAGTTTGCGTAAAAGTAGGGTCAAAATACTTAAAGTTAAAAGCAGCGCAAAGGATATTGTTCAAAATCACCTGACCAGCGTAAACAGGCGCTGTAAAGTCAATGTTTTGAATCAGTCCATCCAAAGGGCTAGATAACTTGGTTGTAGTAGATCCTACCAGTGCATAAACCCCGTAATTGTTCATAAATAGGACAGAACGGAAGTACGGAATGATGGCGTAAGGCAATTGCGTACCAACGGAAGCGCTCACATTGGTATTGGTAAACAGGGTTATCCCTGATGAATTAACCTGCACATTGGAAAACACATTGATGGAAGAATCGCCAAAAATGTATAAAAAGTCGTTAGCAGACACTAATTGACGGATGTTTCCGTGCAATGTAGAGTCAGTAATCTGAAAAGTACCCGCTGAAACGCTTGTAAAGTCGCTGTATTCACCCGCAGCAGAGTAGGTGACAGTTCGCCCTGAGGCAATCCAAACACGCCCTGAGAAGGTCGCTATTCCAGTATTTAAGTTGTTGTTGATAATGGGCTTTAAAACCGCATTACCAGTAACGGTAGCCACAATATTGGCTGAGTTGGTATAGCCAGTGCCAGGGTTCGTCATCACCACTTGAGTAATGGTATTCCCTGATATGATCGCTGTACCAGCAGCTCCCGTGCCACCACCTCCTGTAATTGTTACGGGCGTAGTGTTTCCTGTATATCCTGATCCACCGTCAATCACCGCTACTTGAACCGTTCCTGTAGCAAAAGTCGCAATACCAGCAATTGCAGTAGCTCCATTACCACCGCCACCAGATAGGGTTACAGTCAGGTTTGCAGAGTTGGTATAGCCTGATCCACCGTTTACCAAAACAATAGATCCAACAGTATTACCGCCTGAAACAAGAGATGTAGTCGCATTAGCTTGCACACCGCCTGTTTGATCTGGACCGCTAATCACCACAGTAGGAGCAGTCGTGTATCCGCTACCTTTGTTGGTAATGGCAATCACGCCAACAGCACCTACAGCGACAGTATTGTTACCATCCCAAGTGAAATATCCGTAATTAGAATCTAAGATCAGACATTCTGTGTTGTACCACTGGGTAATGTTCATACCAGAAGTACCGCTAAATGTGCCAGCAGGAGCAATATTGCCCGTAGATTTGTCTTGAATCTTGTAGTAAGTAGCTGATCCGTCAACTAAGAAAAAGGTCAAATAATCACTAACACCAAGGTTTACGGTACTGAAATAAACAATGTTAGATGATTGGACAACGGTAGTATTGCCAGATCCTAGCGCATTAGTGCTAGTTGCAATAATCCTGATGTTGCCTGAACCAATAGGCTGGGCGTTTTCTATCCAAGAAAATTCTTCAGAATCAATTGCAGTGCGGTTAGCCTGGGTATTGAGTCCCTTAAAGTTCTTAATGACATCGTATGACTTTTTCTGTTCTGCTGATGCCATGATTAGTAAGGTGAGCTATATACGGAAGGTACTCTGCGGGTAAATACTGTGTTGAGTACAGACTGAGCGTGCTTGTTGTACTCTTGTTTATAAATCTCGGCTTCCCCATACGATTGCTCATAGTACTTAGCCAAATAAGCTGCGTAGAACTGTACAGGACTTGTATAAGGATCGTTAATGACATCGGTAGTGCTAGGTGAGCTTAGGCTCAACGGGTTAGGCAATACCACGCAATCAATCTCTAATTGATAGACTTGATCTGGTACTGGTCCGATGTAAATCTGTTGTTGACCATAAATACTAAATGCCAATGGTCTGCCAATGTAATTTTGCCAAAATCTTAATCGTGCATTGAAATCACTCCAAGCTAAGTAATCCATCGGTACACGGGAGTTTCCCCAGTACAGGTTGATGTTAACAATATCTAGCACCGTATTGCCGTTAGATGGCGTTAAAGGTGATGTTCCCATCAAGTAGGTCAAGGCTGGATAGCTAATATTCTCGCAATTACCAACATAAGTTAATCCACAAGTGCCGTTTAAGAACTGACCGCTTGGTGGATAGTTGTTGTAATTGTTTTGAGTAGCTTGTGGATACGGAGGCGCTGTACCGCTAGTAGTACCAGATTGAGTTACTTGATAGATGTAGATATTGCTAAAAATGAATTGTCCAGCAGTGTAAGCAGTATTTGCTGCCCAGGCTGATGGATATTGTGGCGAAACTCCGCCAATGGTCGCTGTAGGAGCAACCATACATGGTGTTTGTGTAACAACGACTTCTCTTAACGCTCCAGTATCACGAACTGTTCTCTGACGAGCTTCGTTAATGTAATCCGTTAACTGTGAAGGAGAGTAGAAGTTATTGTTGGCATCATGAAGCAACCTTTGGACTTGCGTAAGGTATGAATTAAGTGTTGCCACTGGTTACCTTTCATAAGTCATGCTACCGCCTGTAGGACTTTTCCCCTTGCCTTCCTTTCAGACGGCAGGGGTACTCTTTCCACCAACGGGGATATAGATTGGTTCTTTTTTGGAGCTTCAGATGAAAAATCCCACTGAGAAAGAATTTCTAAACCTTTTTCAAGGTCATTAGCAGTGATAATCCATCCAAGTCTTGCCAAATACGGCTCTTTGTTCTCATCTCCATAACCAAAAATGTGACGAGCTACTTCAATAGGAAGCTCTACAGTTTCACCTTTAGGAAAAGTGTAAAAGACTCCAGCGTAGCCATCTTTTAACTTTTTGTCAGAATTATTAGTTACGAAGATTGAGGACATATTTAGAACTTTACAACATCGCCATATACGCTAATTGTGGCAGTGTTAGTGTTACCACTAGCAGTGTTCACATTTACATATAAGGCTTGGGTTACATTGCCTGAAACAGGAACTGAGGCTGCATAAGGAGCTGCAATTGTTAAATCAGTGAACTTGTTTACACCGTTGATCTGAGTTAACGCCACATTCGCTACAACCACATTAGAACCTGCTGCATCTGTTGAAATTGAAACATACGCAGAAGATACATCACCAGACGGGTTAGAAACCGTAATTCTACGGAGAATAACCGCACCTGATGTTGCAGTTGAACCTGATTGTGTTAAGCCACCTCCAAGAATAGGCAATGTAATACCAGTAACGGTAGCATTGCCTACTGTATTGAAGGAAACATTTTGAGCTACAGCAATGCGACCATTCCCGAAACTATCAAGGTAATACTGTGATACTGAATCTGGATTAGCCATTACCGATCTCCTTAGCTTGCGTTGAATGTACCACTGACTGGCAAGCCACCGTTTACAGTAGCTAAAGTCAATGTTGCAGCAGTAGATGCGTTTGCAGCCACATTCACACCGTCAGCAGTAATCCAACCGCCAACGCCTGAAGCAATCACAGTTGACCATGTTGCAGCGTTAGAAGTTGCGTTATAAGCTGATACAGCAGAAATGCTCACATTGGCTGTTGGGAACACGATGTAGTTACCAGCAGGGATTACAACACCGCCTGTTGGAACTGACAAAGTAGTTAACTGCCAAAATGCGCCTGGTGTATTCGCATAAGTACCTGAAATCAGGATTTTATTATTACCTAGTGCCATGTTATATGCTCCTTATAGTGAAATAGAGTTATAACCCTGCACACGGGTCATTGACTTAGGCTTGGTGCTTACCAATTCGGCAATCATCAAAACTGCGCCAACATAACCGATCTGCCAGTTAGGAAGTGTGGACTCAAAACCAGTAAATACGAATGAACCTTGATCGTGGATATAGAGGCTCATGTAGTTGCTGTTAATGAAGTACAAAGTACCTTCTGGGCAATATGGGTCTGGATAGATTGGAACACCAGCAACCATCAAAGCACGGAAAGCTGCTTGAGGACCGTTGGAATCGCTATCAAAGCCGTGTCCTGGGGTAATTACATACTGTTCTTGACCAACATAGTCTTGTGCCAAGAGTGTCCATGTACCGAAACCGCAAACACCAAAAGTAGGTACTTCAGCACCTTTCTTAACTGTACCAGAAATGTATTGAAGTACATTTTGACGAGTTGGGTTTACAGAACCAGCGTTGTACACCTTAGACTGCCACCATGTATAGGTAGAACGGTTGATGTTACCGTAAGTCTGCATATTTGTACCATCATCAATAGCGCCTGGCAAGCCAATGAACTGTTGAGTGTTGGTGTAGTTTGTGTAAAGTGCTGTAGCCATCGCATCCATCATCACATTGGTTGCATCGTTCATACGAGCTTCAATGAGAGGGATGATTGCGTAATCTTGCTGAACTGCGCCTTCCATACCGAGGAACGGTACTGGGGCAATCATCAATTTCAAGTTGAACTCAGCATTAAAAGCACCTTGCTGAACTGCTGGCTGGTTGAATGAACCAGAGTAGTCAGACCACTGTGCGTTAACAAACTGAGCGCCTTGAACTGGCACGGTTACTTGGGATACACCGCCTGAAGCAGATTGACTGTTAGCAATCAACGCAGCCATCAATGGTGTGCTGTTATAAAGTTGTACTACCAGCTTGGGGATAAACGCTCTACGAGTTACATAAGTAAGCTCATTGTATTGGCTTGATCCTGATGCTGGGACTATTCCGCCACCTATAGGCATAATAATTCTCCGTTAAAAGTAAATATCCCCATTTACTGCTGTTTAAATACCAATTGGTCGAGTGTTTTTACGCAACTCTTGCAATGCTTTTGATGCCTCATCCCTTGCGCCCATCTGTGGGTTTTTCCAATACTTAGAAAGGTCAAACTTATTCAGTGCGCTTGGGTTATACCCCATTGCCGAATTAGGCGTTGGAGCTGCTGCTTGATTCATCCAATCGAAGTACTCGGCTGCTGTTTCATGATTGGTCATGCCTTTTTCAAGCATTACTTTTTCAATTTCAGCAATTTCTTTTTCAGAGCGATTTAACTTTGCTCTGCGTTTTTCAAGTTCTTCTCTTGCATCTCTATCACGCAATTGAGCCTCTAATCTCATTACCCGTTCTTCAGCAGCGGTCACCTTTTTATTGGTGTAATCCTCAATCTCAAGTTCAGGAATGGACATTTCAGGCTTGACCTGTTTAGTCATGCGTAAAAATTCTTTGCGTGTTTGTGGGTTATCAGCTAATTGCTTAGCCAACATTGCCAACTCATCACGCTGTTCAAACGAAAGATCTTCTAAACTCATTTCATATCCCCTTATTTATTAGATAACTTTCTTTGTGTCACCAGGATGGGACATCGACATCATATTCTTGTAACCGCCCTTGGTAGGACCAGTTAAGCCACCAAAATCGGCAAAGCGTGGAGTGTTGATAACTTGACCGTTTTTCTGATTGTTGTCAGTTGGTCTGCGTGGAAGCGCAGCGCCACGAGGTTTAAATAATTCCATGATAATTCCTTATTGTGGAGTTGCAGAAGGCATACCACCAGGCAAACCACCGCCAGGAGGAGGTGGCATACCACCGCCAGCACCAGAAGGAGCAGGTGGAGGAGGCATACCGCCAGGTGACATACCAGGGATTTTCGGAGCTTGTGCCATTGCTTTTCCTTCAGCCGTTGCTCCACCAGCTTGAGGTAATGTTTGCAACATCTGCATAATTTCAGTAGGTTGCAATTCATTTGTTTTGGATTTCTTAGGACCAATCACACGGTTAAGTGTATTGATCGCAGCTAAAATTTGCCTGCCTTCATCAGAATCAGATCCTACAGCAGGTAAGGCTTGTTCTAACAAGTCTTGAGCCATCGAGAGATTAATCATCGAGGCTTCACGGTTACCCATCTTAGGTTCTGGGGTACTCATAGGAGATCCCATTGGAGCAGCGCTATTTTCGGACATTCCTACAGGCGCTTCAGGAGCTGGGGGAGTTCCACCAGGTGTAGCACCATCCCGTTGGCTTTTAATCATTTGCATCAGTTGGTCTGAAGGTACGCCCATAACTTTTTCCTATTAAGTTTCTCTGTATCGTAATCTTAAACTATCAATTGTCAAGTGGGGGGATATATTTTGCTTCCCTCCCCCCAGGGAGGGTTTTCGGTCTGTCCGAAGTAATCAGAGGGTTTTAGCCCTCATAAGATTACTTGCGAGCTTTACGACCTTTGCGTGCTTTGCGTGCCATGTGAGTATTCTCCAGTTAGCAGCGGTCACCTACTTTACAGGGGAGGCAGCCACACCCTTTCTTCCCGTGAAGGAAAACTTATTAACGCTTAGACTTGCGTGATTTTTTGTGAGCTTTACGCACAATAATCTCCTAGTTATTAACTATCCCCTAATTGCCCTGCCCATATTCCGAACTTTCGGACTACGGTTAAAACTCGGACTGCTTTGAGTACGATACTCCAAACCTGGACCTTTATCACCTCTTTTTAAAGATTCAGTAGAAACTTTTGGCTGGTCAGCCTTAGGTGCGATTGATTGTGCCATTAGCCTTCCTTTTTATGTTGCTTTTCTTTGGGAGCGCCAGCAGGAGGCTTCTCTTGACCTTCACCTTGAGCAGCAGCTTGCTTTTCACGCTTTTTTAATTTCTCTATGAGTAATTGTTTACCTGGAGCTTCCACCATGTCAAGTAAAGATTCTTTGTCAATTGCGCCAGCTTTAAATAAATTGAACGCCAATTGCTTTGTATCTTCAGTAAAGATTGGGCTGTTAGAGTGAGCATCAACTTTAACAACATAATCGTTAGTAAACTGCTCTGCAATAAACGGCACGCCTTCAGTATCTTTGTAATGTGTTGGGTCATAGGCTTGCATGAGCTTGAGATACAGTGTTGCTACCTTTTCCAAGCTATCTTCCACAATCAAAGCCCGTTTTTTAGCTCTTGAAGAACCTAAACGAGCTAATTGGCTTGCATGACCAGCCGATCTTACGCCAGACTCGCCTTTACCTTGCAATACATTGCCAATACCTGAAACTTCTTCAAACATTGCGCTAATTTCGTGGATAACCTCAAAAAGATCAGGTGGCATCTGCGGTGCAAGGCGTTCAGCCTTAGCGTTGGGCATATCTGAGCTTAAAAGACCACCAGGACGGTTTAATGCAAAGTTTTTCTCATCCAAGATGCCAGAAAAGCCTATCAACGCTGTTGGAGGGCTAACTTGCTTGGACAATAGATCCAAAATCTCTACCCAGCGCACATTGAGCAAAGTTTGAAGCTGCATGAGCTTTTGAACTTCCGATGCGCCCCAAAAATAGGTTGGCAATGGGTTTGGGCAGATCTGAACAAATGGACATTCGCCTTTAAGGAACAAGGATGCACCTGGTCGGTCATAAATAATAATTCCAGGAGCTGCGCTAGTTACCACTTGATAATCAGAAGTGTCATCATTCCACACCCACAACTCAGTCATCTCTACTGTATCTTCAGCTACTTGAGCTTTGTAGCGATTTACTCCATACAGATCAAGGTTGATGTTGCCATAGATAGTCGGATTGGTTTGACTCATCACAATACGATTTACTGCTTCAGGAATCTCTGATTCATTAACTCTTGTGCCAGTCGTGAGGCGCTTTACGATGTCATCACGCTTTGGATGGGAATACAGACGGGCATATAGCTCCGACTTTGTCATGTAGTAAGTTTGTACAATGGCTTCTTGCCTGTCTGTATAAGGGGTGTCCTCACGCAATATGCCGATAGAATCAGGCTCGATCAGGTAAGGATTAATGCCGTTGTTATAAACCAGCTTTACAAAGGTGGTGTTATAAACCAATGACCAAGTCAACGCAGTCGAAAATACTTGGTCTGCATTGGAGTTAAGCCACTCGTCATTGAGTGCTTGAGTCAATCGTGGTGTTTTGCGCTGCTCCATATCGTGGACTGAAGCGCCCAATTGTAAAGAGAAGCGGGTTGTTTCCGAACTATAGAGGAAGCTAGTAAGCTGATCTAAGTGCGGATTGATCTTGTTGAAATAGGCTGGTGGTTCTTCAGGTCCAGCGCCAAATAAATAATATGCCCGCTGAGTGGTGTAATCACCTTTGCGGGCATCTCTTGATACCAGGCACTTAGCAATGATGTCTAAATAAAAATCTTCTCTTGCTTCGGGTGCGCTAGGTATTCTCATTTTTTAATCTGTAAGTTTTCAGGATCTCGTAATGTTGAAGATGGATCAACTCTAGGTCCTGAGTTTATACCAGCCTGAGATGGTGTCAAGCCCGCAGCCTCAGGTTCTTTACCTAGTAACGGTCCAACAGGTTTTGAGAATTGTCCAGCAAGAATAGATTGCATATTCATGCCTTTCATTCCGCCACCCCAGACCGCTGCGTCACCAGGGCGGGCTTCCCTTGGGGCTTCCGCTTGCGGGGTTGGGACTTGACGCTTGAGCTTGTCTTTGTCAACTCCTTTTTTACGGGTTGCGAACTTTTCGGCATCTGCGTATTCTTTTTCGGTGAACTTGTTTTTCTTGGCGAGGAAGCCTTCTTGGTGCTCGCCTTCACGGGTGGTTTTGATGTCTGACATTCCGAACTCCATTGCGAGTTGCTTGGTGGACTTGTCCGTAAATCTTGTTTTGGCGCTGACCAAGTTAGGAGCTTGCAAAAATACGACCATAACTTCTTCATTACATCCTTTCATGGGACATTTAGGAGTCCTCGATTCAAAATAACCGTGTTTAGCACAGTGAAAATCATTTACTACAGCCATTGTTATATCCCCTTCAATTGCTCGTCAAGTGTTAAATCAGAATAATCATACTTCGGTTTGATACCCATATTAATCTTAATCTCCCCGTTAATCAATGTCAATTTACTGGATTTATGAAGTATGGGCTTGGCTTCTTTGCGATATTGAACAAATAATGAGGTGTCACGGTTCTGCATAATGGCTACTTCCCCATTAATCCATTCTTGATAGGCTTTTGACACCCTTCTTTGGACATATTCAGTCAATGGTTCACTCTCATTGATAAAAACATCCCGTATATGGGATGTAGATAACCCAGCAAGCTCTGCAAACAAAGGAATAGAGATTCCTCGGTTCTTATCCTTGAGAAATCTCTTAATAATCCTTCTAAGGTCAGTTCTACTGTGGATTACCAGTGGCATTACCATAAACACCTATCCTTTTAAGGTAATCGGACACATTTCGACCTACAGTAAGCTGTTCAGGGGTGAAATCATCCTGTACACGGGAAACTCTACGAGTGAGCTTCTGATTTATCAATCTTGGCTGTACTTGTTCGGCATAAGCAGCGCAAGCTAATGCTGTAGCGATAACACGGTCATCTTTGTTGCGACCAGATGCTTCAATTGAGCTGCCATCACGAATTGTGGTTTTCATTTCATCAATGGTATCCAAATCGTAAATGTCTAACATCCCACGCTCAAAGTAATCCTTCATGTAGGTGAGCATCCTCTCCTTGGTAGCTGCCGTAGTCATCCATCCAATCGAGTTAGACAAGCCACCCATCGTGTCGTTCCTGCGCCAGATGTAGTTCTGCATATTGCCGTACACATCCATGAGGTCTTTACCCAAAGCTGTACCCATCGCAGCAGCTTGACGCTTGAGGTTGCGTAGTTCATTGATGACCGCCTGACCTGGACCATTGATCTCAAGGTTAAGAGTTGAGTTCTTGTAAGCGCCAGCAAGGTGGGCGATCACCCAGGCAAACTGGTAGGTGTTCATTTCAGAGGTGGCAAATGAAGCCACCTGCTCAAGCCCGTCTGCATATACCCGCAGCACCTGAATACAGAATCTATCAGCCCAGTCGCTAGATCCATAAGCAGGATCAGCACCGATAACATAATAAGCAGTGTCCACAGGTTCTTCCCAAACCTTGAGCGTGGCAAGACGCTCAGTGGATTTAAGTACTTCCGTGTCTTGAAAGTTAACTCCAAAAGAATATCTATAGGACTCATAGGGTACTTTCTTTAGTTTTTTCATGGCATCGGTACATCTTGCATTGGAGAAGAACGATGTGCCAGTCATCACAAAAGCGTAGTCCTCAGTAGGCGGAAACTCCTGATACATGAGAGAGTCATCCTTAATACCCTCTAGCATCTTCCAGCGCCACCAGGCAATCTGACGGGAATTGATTTCAACACCGTAGAGCTTTTTGATGTCACGCACCCATTCTTTTTCTTCACCTGTGAGCTTGCCATCCCAATAGACTTTGTAAGTCTGACCTTCAGGATCTAGGGAATACAGTTCATTACGCCACCAGCCACAAAAGATAGCCCGTTGTGTGCGAGCCTTCTTAGCAGTGGTGTACATATCGTGAAACATATTAAAGCCACGAGCTGTGGACTCAAAGGTGTACAGACGATCAGGATTGGTTTCCGCTAAAGACGCTAGCAAGGAAGCTAATCCTTCTTCATCTCCCCAGCTTGAGGTTTCCGTTCCATGAAGGTATGTAATAGCCTTACCACGACCCAGACTTCCTTTCGCTCTAAGCCCAGCGACTTGATAAAAGATACGGCTGCGGTTTTTGAGGGAAAGCTGATTTCGGTTGTGAGCAAGGATCGGGATTTTGAACTCTTTGGGCAAACCATCCATATACATGGCAAGGGTTGTTCGGAACATATCCCTATTTTCTTCCGTATCTGTTGTGAGTGTGCCTTGAAGCCCTGGGTGCATGAAGTGCCAGTAGAGGTCAAGTGCGAGGGAGATAGTCGTGATTCCAAGTTGCCTTCCTTTCAAGATAACAAAAAAGTGGATGTCCTCCTCCAAGCCCTTTGCGATTTCATTCATCACATAGGTTTGAGTACCAAGAAGGTTATCCATCTTGCGTAAGCCTTGCTCTTTGGTTTCAATCTTGAGCTGCTTACAAAAGTAGTAAAAATGCTGGAGGTTAAATTTACTCATTGGTTAGCCAAGGTAATTTGTTGTTGTATTTCTCAAGCATGGTCTTATTTCCTTGTTCAAAGAAGTCACGACCTACTGAGTATTCGTTGCCACCTAAACGGAAGCAGAAAGTGTTTTGTCCTGACCAAGCAAAGTTGGGATAGACCTGAGTAGCTGCTGCGTAGAACTTTCGATCACCACCCCATCCTGGCTGAGAAAGAATAATGGCTAAAGTCTTGAGGCACTCCGTTTTCATGCCCCACATACACCAATCCACAAAGCTATGACCTGGTGCGTTCCAGCAGTCGTGAAGGCTTCCAAGGGCTTCGCAGTTATCTTCGCAGATAAATCGCCCTTCCTTCTCGTACACAGAGCGTAGGCAATACACCCAATCATAATCTTCTTCCATTTTGGTCATAATGGACTCTACATGATTAGGCTTGTACCAATCGTCATCGTTGCAAAAGAAAGTCACATCTTCATTTACAAGAAAAGCACTTGCAGCATAAAGCCTTCTGCCTTCTACATCTTTGCCCCCGACCTTACCATCCCAATAGCAGATCTTTAATTCTGGGTATAGCCTTCTTAGTTCTGCGTATTGATTAAAGCCTTCATCGCAAACAATGTAATGCACCACTGGATAAGTCTGGGCTTTTACACTAGCAATGCAGTTTGCTAACTCCCAGTGGCGCTTCCCGTTGGTAACTGTGACTACGGCTGCGGTTTTCAATTGTGTTTACTCAATTTTTTGGTTTCAAAGTTCGGTAAATCCCAATACGCCACCTTAAGCCTAGCGGTGTGATTCCTGGCTAGGTCAATCAAGGCGGTATAGGTCATGGAGCTAAATCGTTCTTTCCATTCTTTTGCTAATGCGATCTTTTGCTTCTTGGTTTTGCAAGACAAGGCTCTCATCATTTCTGTCTTGTACATCTGCCGTTCTTCGCACAGGCGCTCCCAATCAGTGTACGCAATCACCATCTTCAGGCTCTAGCAGTTTCTTGAGATGCAAAATCTCCGCTTCAGCCATCATGAGCAGTTCAGAGGACTTGGCATGAACACGCATCAACTCATGGAAGATGTCATCTTTAGTCATAGCCCATATTCTGGTCATGTATTCCTTCTTAGCAATGTCCCCAGCCTTCTCAATGTATTGCTGGACTGATACTGCATCTTTTATTCCGTTCTCCATACTCTTATTCCTTCTCCGTCTTTTCTAGCAATAAACTTCCGATTCAATTGTTTGCCTGTTCTGTAGTTTGCATTACAGACAATTTGCAGCTTCCCCGCTGGTACAAAGAATGATTCACCGATCTCCATAATCCTATATGGGTACACATTGCGCTTTTTCTCAGGGGGTATGGGAATATTTTTTTCTACTTCAATAGTCATGCTATTCTCCTTATAACTTAACTCATCATACACCACCATGATACACACATACAACGAATATCATCTAGGCGATAACCTTATTCATCTGAACTATTTGCGTAAAGTTTGTGAGCAAGATAGTGACATGGACTTTGTTCACCATTGCCATCCGCAGTATCACAGCCAGCTACAACCCTTATGTGAGGGGGTTAGCATCCTCTTAGCAGATCTATCCATCCCACCAGGCTCTATTAACGCTTGGATTGGCAGGGATAACTACTTTCACAACCATCCTCTTAGACGGCAGTGGGCGCAATTTCACATGGAATGGTTCGATCACCTATCAGACCTGTTAGAAGTTTCCTCGCCTATTGCTTGCAAGGAAGATCTCTTGTTCGAGTATCCTGCTCTGAGAGAGCAGTCTAGGTATGAGTTTGACCTCCTAGTCATTAACGCTCCCCCACAGTCAGGGCAATTACCAGACTTTAATGCGGATTTCTTTAAAAAACGGGTCATGGAATTAACAAATGAGGGGTTAAAAGTCATTACTACCCATCCTACAGGCATCGTTCCTAGCACTCTTGAGAGCCATTACACGGTCACTGACATAGGCGTACTTAGCAAAGGCGTGCAGTTAATCGAGGGTGTGGATACTGGTCCTATGTGGACTACCCACAATATCTTCAATCAAGACAAGGTGTTATCACGCCTGATCTACACCAACGCCTCTGATAGCTTTGATTTATCAAAGAATGTCATCGTTAAGCAAAGTCTAAAAAACTAGAATTTTTTTTGGGGTGGACTGCGAGAGGGGTACGCTCTCCATCAAGTCCAGTCCCATTCACTTGGGCGGATTCAGTCAACGATCTAGCAACAATCAACGGGTAACCATTACCAGTTACGCCTATAGATACTATATAAGACATTGAGCTAGTGATGACAGGGATACCCTTTAGGAATTATGTAAAACAACAGAGGGCGGAGAGTTGATTACCTTTCCAGGCTTCGGCATACCCAATCTCTTATCTATGTAACTATCTACTAACATCCTATATAAACTAACTTAGACGATAGATGATAGCTATATAGAATATAGATGATAGTAGTATATCTATGCCGATAGTATCAGACTATCAACTTAAAAACAACGATAGAAATATTTATTTTATAAAACTGTTAACTTTTGCTTGATTAGTACCGTTAAGATGATTAGTATCATAGATGTATTACAACCTAACTACTAAGAGGATCAAATCATGACTACAGCACAAGCAAACCGTATCAGCGTTTACGATAGCGTTACTAATAAGATCATCTCTCAACTTGAGAGCGGGATAGCACCTTGGATCAAACCTTGGAAATCTGGTCAAGCTGGCGGAGCTGATCGCAATATCGTATCTAAAAAAGAGTATTCAGGCGTTAACCGTCTTATCTTAGGTATGAGCGGTTACAGCTCACCTATTTGGGGATCATTCAAGCAATGGCAGGAAATGGGCGGGAATGTGCGCAAGGGTGAGAAGGGGACGCAAGTAGTTTTCTACTCTCAAATCACTAAGAGCGAGATTAAGCCAACTGACCCTAACCCTGAAAATTCTACTTATGCCTTGCTTAAGTCTTACTTTGTTTTCAATATTGACCAGATAGAGGGATTAGAAATAAGCAAACCAGAGCCAGTAATCTCCACCTTTAATCCAGTACCCGCTTTAGATGATCGCATTATTAAGACTGGCGCTCAGATCTCGCACGGTGGTGGTAGGGCATTTTATAGACCTAGTTCAGATAGCATCACAATTCCTGATCGCTCTACTTTTTTAAGTGAGAGCCACTACTACGCCACTGTATTGCATGAGCTCACTCACTGGTCAGGCGCTGAACATCGTTTAGATAGAACTAAGGGCAAACGGTTTGCTGATACAGCGTACGCATTTGAGGAGCTGGTTGCTGAAATGGGCGCTGCATTTTTATGCGCTGATTATGGAATACAGGGTGAGCTGCAGCACGCTGACTACATCGGCAATTGGCTACAGTGCCTTAAAAATGACAATAAGGCGATATTCAACGCTGCAGCACTGGCACAAAAGGCAGCCGATTACATAAACAATCTAGATGCACTGACTAACCAGGCAGCAGCCTAAACAGTGATACCTAGTAAGCGCTTATCAATAGGCGCTTACTGGATTGTCATTAGACAGTCAAAACCTAACTAATGGAGCATATAGCATGAATAACGCACAAAAAGAAACAATTGATCTTCTAATTGATTATGTAAATTCCGAGGATTGGGGTTCTATCCAAGTAGTTTTGAGAGGTCAATTTTTAGATGTATTCGATCCTATTATTGATTGCGAGATAACAGAATGAGCCTACTATCTGAAATGCAAAAACATGGTTTAGCAGATTGTGAGTTCAACCGCCAGTTTTTTACACTTGATGAGCTGTATAGATCATATTGCTATAGAGCTGCTAAACAAGGGTTTCAGGCGTTATCGTTTAATGCGTGGCATTCCTGCTATAAAGCAAATATAACGCTGTAGAGCGATTAAAGGGTTTAGTGGTACTCAGGTATCACTTACCCTGTAAAAACGCTGTAGCGCTTGTTTTAAAGTGTTTTAAAGGTATTTAATAGTTTTATCTTACTAACCTAACTAATTTTCGAGGTATTTATGAGAAATAATGATATTTATACTATTCAACGCAAAATCTTTATAAACAAAGTGCCATTACGCATGAGCGTATTAGGCGTGCTGCGCACACACATACGCACGCACATGGTGATTGACTGTTTATCGGCTATTGGTTTGCTGGCTTTAGTAGTTTTGGCTCTGGCATCGTAGGAAGTCCCCAAGTGAAAACCCCAAGAGCTAAGCACCAAACCCGCTTAAGGGCGGGATCTTCAAAAAAGAAGGTGGTTATCGTTTATCAGTGGCACTTAACTAAAGCGGTGCTGTCCAGTAACGGTCCGCCAGATGGTAGCTGCCTTGTTTATCCCTATCCATCACCACAATGTTTAGGAGGGCTGGGTTATAGCCCCGTAGTAGTTCGCTTTAATGGTGGTTTTAATGGTGAGTGGTCTTAAATCGTTATGGATGCCCCCATCGCATAACTAACCTAAAACCACCACTAAAACAAACTTAATCGGATTAGATCACAGTTTTTTAAAAGGAGCAACAAAAATGAGTAAAGCAGATCAAGATGCAGCAAAATGGCAAGAAATGAACGCCAGGAATCAAGCCCGTAATTTAATTAAAGCGAAGGAGCAAGGCGATGCGTATTACATCAACCAGTTCGGTGAAGTTGTTATCCCCCAAGAAGGAAAACCAGCAGTCATTGTTACAAGGGATGAGCTTTGCAGAAAAACTACACCTGGAGAGAATTAAATTAGCACATAATGCAAATAATGAAGTAAAGTCATAACTGTAGTAATCAAACCCTAACTATTTAATAAGGAATAATCATGGAATATTGCGTTAATTGCAAACACCTAGACCAAAGCACTATGCAGTGCTTGTCACCCCAACGCCCTCACGATATGGTGACGGGACTTCAAAAGAAAATGACAGCAAACAATAGCCGTAACTTACCCATAAGCGGATGCGGGGAAGATGCGAAGTGGTTTGCTTTTATTGAAGTAGAGGATCTTGACGATCTTTCAGCAATCCCTTTTGGTAAATAACCTAACTAATGGAGTTAATCATGTCAAAAACACCAAGTAGCAAGAATGAACCTAAGTTTCCAGTAAATAAAGTTGATAAGAAGATCAATGATGCTTACACCAAAAAAGAAGTAGATCGCCTTAAAAACCTAGTCGCAAGGCAAGATGACCTAATAGCTCAGATGCTAGATGAGTTAAAGCAAGAGCAAAACAAAACAGGCAAGCTAGGTCAAGAGTTAGAAGATCTGGAAGATGAGATCGACAGTTGGAAAGAGATTGTTAAAACCATTATGGAGGTGGTATGAACGATCAAGGAGATTTTGCACCCGAGGTAAGGCGCTCTGCTATCTGGTCAGGTGACAGTCGTAAGGTCGCTAATGGCAAGATGGTAGATGTCATCTTAGAAAAGCAAGGTAAGAAGGAGTTAAAAGACCTCTCAGGCGTGGAAGCAGTGCAGATGGGTCATGTCATGCAACCCTTGATTGGCAAGCTGGCTCAAGATCGTTTAAAGATGGAGTTAAAAGATGCTGATTATTCGATTACCCATTCAAAGCATAC
>Ga0208507_1000328_pt1 | contig 32086 bp, 27 predicted proteins | sample CryBogCBH12Aug01_FD_184626 | JGI IMG/M metagenome (GOLD analysis project Ga0208507, IMG submission 184626) | Freshwater microbial communities from Crystal Bog, Wisconsin, USA - CBH12Aug09.1 (SPAdes) (version 2) | ecosystem: Environmental > Aquatic > Freshwater > Lake | place: Crystal Bog... | reverse complement strand
CTATTGCATTTTCAGTTTTTTTAATAATACCATTATCTTCTAAATTCAGCTTATCGAGCAGCCAAAAAGCACCGTCATGGTCTGACGAAGCCCAATCATTTAGCGGAACAAGCAAATTGTCCTTGATGAGAGAGAATTGTATATGCCAATGGTTTTCACAGAGTTCTTCATTGACTTGAAGGGTATATTTAGATTTTTTTCTATTGAAGCCGAAAATCACTTTCTTGTATCCTTATACCCGTTTCATCATAAATAAAATATGCTAATAATTTTTGCCAGTGATAATTCTCGCTTCCTTGGTGGCTTATACCAGTGTATCGATATTCACCAACTATTTGCATAGAGTGTTGTTTAAGGTGGCTTGCAAAATGTTTAGGTTGGTAAACGGTAGGGCAATATTGATCGTTGCTTTTCCAGGCATGACATTTACCGTTATGGCTCCATTCAGCAAGCACTAAGTCTTTAATTTTAACAAGTAGTACACTTTGATTGGATTGGCCTGCACTTTCTAGCTTACCTGCTGAAAAATTGGCACCAAATAGCCTTTGTGCATGGAGCATTGCATCAGGCCCAAAAGCAACCCAAGCTTCATCAAAATAACCTTTGTCAAAATAGGCTTTCCAAAAAGCTTTCCGGTATTTCCAATGATGGTCATTTGCCACTTCATCAATGATCGCAAAAAATTGATTTAAATTTTCCCCAAACAACCATTTACATATTATTTTTATAGCGTCTTCATCAACAGAACGCCAACCATTTTCCCTATGATTAGGAAATCGCGGGTCTTTAAAGTGCTTAAGTAATAATTCCATGACATTTTTGTGCAATGCATCATTCCGATAGCCGGTATTTTTCCAAGGTGAAATGAGGGCATGGATAATAGATACACGTCTATTCTGGAAGCGTAAAGGCTGCCCAGAAAAATGAAAGCTAACAATCGTCCCAAAAAGAGCCATGGTTGGTGAATGTTTATATCGGTTCAAAATTTCCAAGCCGATGGCATCGGCATAGCCACTTGAACTCAGTTCCCCTGTAAGACCAGTTAGTTCAGAAAATTTGCCCCAATCGTTATTGGCATCAACCATGAAGGCATTAACTGAATTTGACAGGTCAAAACTTTCAGCGAATAAGCCAATATTACTGTGACGATTTTCCCACAGGCCCAAACCAAATTTAAGATGAGGTTGTTTAAATGCATTTTGAATTGCATTAGCTATAGTTTTGAACACTGAAGGATATTCTGTTCTATAGTTGAAATCCCTAAGATAGACAAAAATTAAACGCCGCCAATTACTTCTTATGGTTTGTTTTTGTAACCAATTAAAATACTTTGTAATGAATTCATCAATTCCAGCCAAATTTTCTTTTCCAGCCCAAAAAATATAAGGGGCAAACTTCCAATCCCTATTATTAATGGTTTCCCACTGGTTGTATCGCATTGAGGCAATAAATTTTTTATAAGTGAAATAAAGTTGAAATTGGGCAGGTATTTTGGGTGTGGTTGAAAACTGACCAGAAACATTTTCAACCGTTTTAATAATAGTGGGTATGGGAAGCGATGGTGCAGGTAGCTTTATGCGACGGTGAAATAATTTTATTGCACTTTTGGTAAAAGCGTTGTCATTTTCCAACGGCATCATTTAATTTCTTAAGGTCTTCAGGTGTAGGGGAGCGCATGATAAACCGTAATTCAATTCGCCGGTTGAGATGGAAGTTTTCAGGCAAGGTTGTGATGGGGCGTCGCGCTTCATAGCCACTGACATTTAAAACGGGTACGCCATTTCTATTTTTTATGCCTTCGTTCAATAAGGGATTTGTGTCAGTCAGTTCCCGAAAAACAGCAATCGCCCTTTTTGCGGACAATTCCCAGTTATGCTCATGTGAGCCTATCGAATCAGTATGGCCCTCAATAAAAACGGCATCCAGACCATCTTTACTGGCCAGATTGAGATGGTTGCACGGTTCAGAATCCGATTTATTGTTAGTCACTGCAATACAAGGTAAAAATTTGCCAAGCACACCAGACAAGGTTTTTAATGCTGTTTTACCTTTATCGTTGACTTCGTATTTACCAAATTCAAACAATATATCTTCAGGCAATCGAAGTACGCCCTGTTCGGTATCAATAGTGACTTGTACGCCGGACTCTTTGAGCGATTGTTCTATTTCGCGTAACACTTTGTCCCGTGATTCAGCAATTTTTGTCACCGCATCAGTGGCTTGTTGGAAATCATTGGCAACCACCATGAGTAACAGTATAAAAATAAAAATGATACCGACCAACATGTCGGTAAACGAAGCAAAATAACTCTCGTCATGATTTTCGTGGCTGGACGATTCTTGCTGCATCGGCCCAACCCTAGTTTTGTCTTTGATTAATGGATGACTGCTCGCGTTCATCGGTCAGTTCTTGGATGGCACCGCTCAATCCAGTGATGGCTGAACCAAATTGCTTATCCACTTCGATGACGAAATCGCGGATGCTGGCACTAAATTCTTGGCTGCCTTGGGTAAGTTGTTGGAATGCTTTAGCCAGATCATCATCGACTTGATTGAACCGTGATTCGTATTGATTCCATAAAGTAGGAATGGAATCCGTATATTTTTCAAGATTAATCAACAAGGTCGTTAGCTGCTGCTGATTTTGCTGCATTTTGGTCTCGGTTTCTCTAATGATGCCAATAGCCTTGCTAAATTCACTGGCAACTTCAGACAAAGGTTCTGCTGCCCTATTAATGTTGCGGGAGGCTGTTTCTAATGTATTGACAGTAACGGAAATGCCATTGGCAACAGTTGATAATTTTTGGGCATTTTCATCAAATGCATCACCTGCCTGTTTGATTGATGTCGCTGATGTTTTAAAATCACCCGCCGCCGATGAGATAGTACCGCCAGCATCTTTAAGTTGGCTTGCTGTTGAACTAATTTCCGCCAAAGCTTTAGTGATATTTTCGGTAAGCGATTGCATAGGAATCAAATTCGATGATATTTTCCCAACGGTATCTCTCAGTTCCTTTGCACTGTCGCCATTTTGTATTGCTGAACCACCAAGTTTATCCGCTGCCTGTTTAATATTCGCTGCGATAACTTCAAGTGCACCAAGTGATTCACCAAATGCACCAATACCTTGCTGGATTGGCTGAAAAGTTTCAACAAATTTCCCCAACACGTCAACTAATTGTTTTGATGCCGTATCGATGCCTGAGCCAAAACCATCTTCTGTTGATTTGGTTTTTTGTATTAATTTATCAATGGAATCTGTTAGTGTTTTCAATTTGTTAATTAGAGCGTCCATATCATCAATTGACTTTTTTCTAAGCTGCTCTATAAACTCCTCAAGCACATTTTTCAAAGCATCCTCATTACTGCCTTCAAATTTTTGCACTAAAGCCCTTATTTCTTCGGCTAACGGCTGCAAAGCTTGGGCAACACTGACAGGCAATTGATTGCTAAGAATATCACCAATGCCAGAGGCGATATTGGTGGCCATATCATTTAAAGCGGCGGTATGCTTGACTTGTTCTTGGAAGTTTTCGTGTAAAAGCTTTTCCGTAGATTTATACTCGGTTCGTTTTTCTAACAGATCACAAAACTCATATATTAACTTATAGATTTTGTTTGTTGTGTTTCGCTGTATAAACGATAATAAAATGCTAAAAAAAATACCTGCAATTGAGCTAACAAACTTTATGGAAGCCACCGCCAGCAGGTCTTTTATAGCCTGTTGCCCGCTGCCATGGTTCAAGCCGTCTTGTGCTACATACAGTGCAAATGCAAGTCCCCCAAACGTAAAAAGCAAGCCAATACCAATCAGATAGCCCGGAAAGGCAAGATATTGGTTTAAATTTAGTCTGCTACCCAAAATAGAGTCGCGGTTAAAGTAATAACCCGTTCGATGCGATGCATAAACTTTTTTGTTAGCTTCGCTAAAGTTAAGGCTTTCAGTAAATTTTTGCCAAACGCAGTTTAGACCTTCTATGGAATCTATTTTTTCATTTATTACCTCAAATCGATCAAAAAAATCTGTTGGACTTGTCTCTTTTAGTATTTTTATTGCATCGTTGAGTTCTGAATTGACTTTTTTAACAATACCAGAATATTTGGGGTAAAAAAATGGAAAACAAAAAACAAGAAATATTATAAAGACAAAAATAAGTGCTAATATTGTTTGGGGTTGCATTAACAGATGAATTAATTCGTTCATTTTTTCCTTTTTTCGATGGATAAATTTAAATTTATCCTTTTAATACAGTTGGATTCCTTAGCCTTATTGTTCTGTTCTAGAATTTTTGGCGTTGACAGAATCAGGGGCGGAAGTGGGGAATTGTTTCGCTTCGTAGCTTTCAGCCAATGTCACCCAAACATCCAGCGCGTCACCTTTAGGCGTATTGAGGCCGGCATCCATCAGTTTATCAATTTCTGCCAGTGCGGCATGATAATCATGGTCATTTTTTATGGGAATAATATTCATATTTGCTGGCTTCTATAGCGTTATCAGGGTCATCGTGTTTTTGCGGATTGTTAGTCCGTCAGCAAAAAACAACACACCTGCTCAAAAAAAACATCGGGTTGCTGCACATGCAGCCAATGTCCCGCATTCGCTATAAAGCACAACTTGGCGGTTGGAAACAACTTATCCAAATCATCCGCCTTAACATAACCAGAATCCGCACCAGCAACAAACAAGGCATGGCCATAAAATGGCAACATCCCTTCTGTGTCAGGGAAGGCGATAATATGCGGTGCCATGTTAAAAAACACGTCCAAATTGACCCGCCAACGGTAATGCCCCGTTTGCAGCACCAAATTTTGCAACAAAAACTGCCGGTAACTTAATTCAGGAATGGCGGCGGCAAGCCATTGCTCCGCTTGTTTGCGGTTGCTGATGTTTGCCAAGGGTAAGCTTTTCAATGCATTGATGGTATTGTCAAAGCTATGTATATAGCTGACCGGGGCAATATCGGCAACCACCAGATGGTCAATCCGGTGCGGGTGGTGCAAGGCCAGCCACATGGCAATTTTGCCGCCCATGCTGTGGCCCAATAGGCTCACGCTATCAAGCCCCTGCCTATCCATAAAGTCCAACACGTCCGTCGTCATGGTAGGGTAATCCATCTGCGGGTGCTGTGGTGATAAGCCGTGGTTACGCATGTCCAGCAAATACACATGAAAATAGCTGGCGAATTTTTCCGCCATTAGCCGCCAATTGCGGGAAGAGGCAAAAAAACCATGCACTATCAATAACGGGGCATGGTCTGGGTTGCCCAGTTCTTCAAAGGCTAGGGGTAGTGCGGGCATTGGGCTTACTCAAAAGGTTATTGGTTATGAATACTCGGCAAATGTCAGGCCACACGTTTAACGCAACAATTCCCATCCCCCGCCCAGACTTTTATAAACCGCAACCAAATCCTGTGCGGTTTGCGCTTTAGCCAAAGCCAGCTGATTTTGCGCCGCATACAGTCGGCGTTGGGCATCCAGCACTTCCAAAAACGAGGCTAATCCGGCTTGGTGACGCCCCAAGGCAATCTGGTAAACGCTCAGGTCACTAGCGGTCGCCGTTGCCAAGATTTGCTGGTATTGCGTTTGCTGGGTATAGGCGGAAAATGACCGCTCCACATCGGACAGGGCGGCAATGATGGTTTGTTGGTACACTGCCAAAGCCTCTTGTTGTTTTGCGTCGGTGCCATGCAAATTGGCGGATAGCGAGCCATAACTCAAGATAGGCCAGAGTATGTTGCCACCCATGCCCCAAGATTTGCTGCCCGCACTCAAAAAGCTACCGGCATTGGTGTTGAAAAGCCCGATAAAACCGGTCAAGGAAATGTCCGGAAAAAACTTGGCTAAGGCAACACCTTGTTGTGCAGTGGCGGCGGCCAATTTGCGTTCGGCATTGCGGATATCGGGGCGTTGCGTGATCACTGCCGCCGGTGCGTCCAGTACTAGCTTTTGATCAGCGGTTGGTATTGCAGCCGTGGCACTAACCCGCTTATGGGCTTCACCGGGTGGTTCGCCCAATAATACGTCCAAGCTGAATTCTGCTTGCGCCAGTTGGTTTTGGTAATAAGGCAACTGTGTCCGGTCATGCTCTTGCTGTGCCTGCACCTTGGCAACATCAAGGCCAGCGGTATCGCCTAGGGCAAGCCGTTGTTCGGTGATGGCGCAAATTGCTTGGTCGGCTGCCAAGATGTCCTTGGCAATCTGCAATTGTGCCTGATATTGGCGGATGTCAATATAGCTGCGGGCCACTTCAGCCAAGACACTGATTAGACTGTCCTCGCGGGAAATAATGCTGGCTTCCCATTCGTCTTTGGTTGATTCCGCCTCGCGCCGATGTCCGCCAAACAAATCCAATTCCCAGCTGGCATCGAACCCTGTTTTAAAGATATTAAACGGTTGCTTGACGGCGCTTTTTAGACTGCTAGGCGCGCCGTTAGGGAAACCGATCTGGTTGGCTTGGCGGGTGGCACTAGCCATCATGTCACCGGTCGGGAACAAGGCGGCAATAGCGGAATTGTGCAGGGAGCGTGCTTCGGTGATACGGGCATTGGCAATCCTGACGTTCCAATTGCCTGCCGCCGCTTGCACCATCAATTGGTTTAACACGGGGTCATGCAAGCCTTGCCACCAAGCCAATTCATGCTGGGCAGCCCCCGTGCTATTGGTGTTGTCCGGTGCTGACAGCCACGCTTTGGGCAATGCCGTTTCCGGCTTATGGTAATCAGGCCCTACTTTGCAAGCTGCCAGCATTAGGCAGAGTGCGAGGGCGGTGCGGCGTAAGGTGTTAACAATGACAGAATCAATAATCATAGCAGCCGTGGTGATGTTGCAAGCCGTTCAAATAAGCGCTGGTTTAGTCCAGTTGCCGGTTAAATAGCCAATTGGAGGCCCCTAGGGTCACGGCGGCAATGGCCATTAAAGGCCAGAGGTTGTGTAACAATAAGGGCAAGCCGATGTTTTTAAGGAAAACGCCTTTGACAATGACAATAAAGTGCGTCAGCGGGTTAAACCAGTCTAAGTATTGCAGCCAGACCGGCATGTTTTCGATAGGTGCGACAAACCCCGACAGTAAAATGGTGGGCATGACAAAGCTGAACACCCCCAGAAATGATTGCTGTTGGGTGAGGCAGATAGAAGAGATCAGCAAGCCAAATCCCGCTAAGGCCAGAATGTAAAACACCATGCTGGCATACAGCAGCCAAAACGAGCCGACAAAGGGGATATGGTAAATAAAGATGCCCGCCAATAGGATAATGGTCGCTTGGCTTATGGCGACCAGCATGGCGGGTAGGGTTTTGCCCACCATAATCATATTGGGTGTCAACGGTGACACCAGTAGTTGATCAAACGTACCTTGTTCATGTTCGCGTGCCACCGATAGGGACGTGACAATCAGTGTGCTGATAGTGGTGATGATGGCCACCAGACTGGGCACAATATGCCGGACATAATCAAGGTTAGGGTTGAACCAATGGCGGAAAACCAACCGCGAGGGTGTGGCACGGTTGGCTGGGTTGTCGCGCTCTTCGGAATAGTTTTCAATAATCTCTTGTAGATAGCCGAAGGCGATTTGTCCGCTATTGGAGCGTCGCCCATCCAGCAATGCTTGGATATTCGCGCCCCGCCCTGCGGCAAGTTGGCGCGAAAAATCGGTGGGAAAACGGATGACCAGCAATGCTTGTTGGTTATCAATCGCATCGCGCACTTCCGTTTCATCATAGAGCATGTGCAATTCGCTGAACGCTTGGGCTTGCGCGAAGCGTTTGATGAGTTCCAAGGATTCATTGCCGTTATCTTCATTGAACACCGCCAAGGTGTTGTTGGTGACTTCCAGGGTGGCGGCAAATGGGAACAATGCCAATTGCAATATCACCGGCAAAATAAGGATGGTGCGTGATTGCGGGTCTTGTAACAGGGTCTGCAATTCTTTTAAGACTAGCGTGACAATACGGTGCAACATGGTTATTCCAGCCCTCGACGGGTTTTTAATGCCGTCATGCCAATAAAAAACACTGAGGACATTAGCAGGAAAAGGCTGCTGTTAAGCAACACCGGCCAGACATTACCGGCCTGAAAGATAGTTTGCATGGCGGTTACAAAATAACGTGCCGGTACTAGGTAAGTGAAGGCTTGTACAGCGGTTGGCATACTACGGATTTCGTAAATGAAGCCTGACAGCATCAGGGCGGGCAGAAACGCGGCGTTCAGGGCGGCTTGGGCGGCATTGAACTGGTTGCGCAGGCTGGTGGACAATAACAGCCCCATGCCCAAGCAACTGGCTAAAAATAGCGAGCCTATGCCCCATAATACCAGTAGCGAACCGCGAAATGGGATGTCCAAAATAAACACCGCCACCGCCACGCATAAGAACAAGGAAATGATGCCCAAGACATAATAGGGCAGCAGTTTGCTCAACAGCAGTTCCGTGCGCGTCACCGGCGAGGCCAACAAGGCTTCCATGGTGCCGCGTTCCCATTCCCTGGCAACCACCAGTGAGGTGAGCAACGTGCCAATGACGGTTATGATGATGGTGATGGAGCCGGGGATTAGGTAATTTCGGCTTTCGGCGGAAGCATTGAACCAGAACCGGGGTTCAAGGGTAATGTTGGGGGCGGCGGCCTTGCCTTGTTCATCGGCACGTTGTAGCAATCCTTCATGCCACGCGCCACGCAAATAATTTTGCACAAAACTGGCGGTGTTGGGTGCACTGCCGTCGGTGACCACCAGCAATGGCGTGGCTGGGCCGGCGGCGCGTTTTAGCTTGGTGCTAAAATCCACCGGTATGACGATAAAGCCACGCACTTGTTCGGCTATCATGGCTTCCTCCATAGCGGAGCGGGTCAGTTTGGTGGTCACGTCCAGATAAGGCGAGCCATACAGGTTATCGGCGAAATGCCGTGCTTCCGGGCTGGTGTCTTCCAGCACTACGCCAATCCGCACGGCAGTTGAATCGAGATTGATGCCATAACCAAATATGAACAACAACAGCACGGGCAGCACAAAGGCGATGATATTGCTGCTAGGGTCTCTGATGATTTGCAGTGTTTCTTTGTGGCACAAGGCACGCAGACGACGCAACGAGATAGTGCGGTTCATGATGTCGCCTTGTGTGCAGGGGCTGGGTTTGACAAATCTGGGTTTGGTTGGCTCTGCACCAAAGTGATGAAGGCATCTTCCATGGTCGGGTCAGGGTTTGCCGTTGTGGCCACTTGGGCTTTCAATTGGTCGGGTGTGCCTGCCGCGATGATTTGCCCGCGGAACACCAAGGCGATCCGGTCGCAGTATTCGGCTTCATCCATAAAATGGGTGGTCACAATCACCGTCACACCTTTTTCCACCATGCCATTGATGTGCGTCCAGAATTCGCGGCGCGTCACCGGGTCCACCCCGGATGTGGGTTCATCCAAGAACAGGATGGCCGGCCCGTGCATGACCGCACAGGCCAAGGCCAAGCGTTGTTTAAAACCCAACGGTAAGGTATCGGTTTTTCGGGCCAGCAACGCTTGAAAATTGAACACTTCGGTCATGCTGTCCACCATGACTTGTTGTTGGCGGCCCTTCAAGCCGTAGATGCCCGAGAAAAACATCAAATTCTGTTTGACCGTCAGGTTGCCGTACAGGGAAAATTTTTGTGCCATGTAGCCGAGTTGTTGCCGCGCCAGGCTAGCATTGGATTTTAGGTCAATGCCCAGCACATGGGCGTTGCCGGAGGTGGGTTTCAACAGGCCACAGAGCATCCTAAAGGTGGTTGATTTGCCCGCACCGTTTGGTCCCAGCAAGCCGAATATCTCACCGCGTTTAACGGCAAAATTAACATGGTCGGTGGCGGCAAAATCGCCAAACAGCTTGGTCAGTCCGACCGCCTCAACGACGGTGTCGTTATCATCTATGATAGGCTGCAAGCGGTGTGCAAGTTCAGAATAACCGCCTGGCCCGCCGCCCAATGCCTCTATGAAGGCATCTTCAAAGCGGGGTGCAACCGGCACCAGTTCCGCATTGACCCCAGCGTTAAATTCGCGGGGGTTTGGCAGGGCAACATGAGGGCGCAACAATAGCCGCACGTTGTGGCCTTGGATAACCCCGTCCATGACATCGGGGCGGCATAAAGCCAGTGCCAACACCTTGCGCCGGTTACCGCTGATATTGCGGATTTGGAAGGCGCGGTCTTGCAGGCGGCTGGTCAACTCAGCCGGTCGCCCATAAAACAGCAATTGGCCTTCGTTCATCAGTAACACCTGTTGGCATAATTCAGCTTCATCAAGATAGGCGGTGCTCCAGATCACGGCAATACCTTGGTCAGCCAAGGCATTGACCATTTTCCAAAGTTCCCGCCGTGAGATCGGGTCTACGCCCACCCCGGGCTCATCCAGTAACAATAAGCGGGGCTGGCCAAGCAAGGCACAGGCCAGCCCAAGTTTTTGCTTCATGCCACCGGATAGTTTTCCGGCAAAACGGCTGGTGAAGCGTGCCAAATCGGTAAATTCCAGCAACCGGTTAAAGGTGTGGCTACGCTGCTCGCCTAACAGACCGCGTAAGTCGGCATGAAGCTGCAAATTTTCCAATACAGTCAAGTCTTCATACAAACCAAATTTTTGCGGCATGTAGCCAATCATGCCACGCAATGTGGACGCATCAGCAATTGGGTCTAGCCCTTGTATGCGGATGCTGCCTGCGCTCGGGGTAAGCAGGCCCGCCATCAGACGTATCAGCGTGGTTTTGCCGGCTCCGTCGGGGCCGACCAAGCCGGTGATGGCACCGGGGAATATGTCCGCTGAAAAGCCTGTCAAGGCGGGTTTGGCTGATCCTTTAAAGTGCTTCTGCACCGACTCCAGGCAGACCATGGCATTATCCATTACGGTTGGCTGGCTAGCCTGATGGTGACCGGCATCCCCTGTAACAAGCCTTGGTCAGGGTTGTCCACCACCACCCGTAGGCGGTATACCAGTGCGGTGCGCAGTTGTGCGGTTTCCACGGTTTTGGGCGTGAATTCGGCACGCGGGGAAATAAAGCCGATATGGCCGTTGTACTGTTGCTCTGGGTGCGAATCATTGACAATAGTCACTTTGCCGCCAGTGTGGATATGCCCAAGGTCGGGTTCATGGACATAAGCCCTTATCCAGACGGGGTGTTGCAACGACAAGGTAAAAACAGTTGCCCCGATGGGCAGTATAGCCCCTGCTTCTTGGGCACGGGTGAAAATAATACCATCAGCAGGAGCGGTCAGGGTGGTGTCTTGCTGTTGCAGCCGTGCATCGGCCAAAGCGGCTTCAGCTTGCGCCAGATCAGCTTTGGCTTGGGCAATGTCTTCCTCGCGGAAGCCAGCAGCTAGCAAAGACAAATTTTGCCGTGCCGAGGTTAGCTGGGCATCAGCCTCTAGGTAGCCTGCTTCGGCATTGTCGCGTTCTTGGTTGGAGATGCCTTTGGCAAGGGCGGATTGTTCCGCCCGCTGGAACAAGTGGCGGGCATTGGCAGAGGCCACTTCGCGCTCATGCAACAGGGCTTTGGCTTGGGCTATTTCTTGTGGGCGGTTGCCGGTTTCCAGCAATCTTAAATGCTCCCTTAAGGATTGGGCTTGTGCGGCGGCACGGGCCACTAGGTTGCGGTAAGGTTCATCGTCCAGCTGTGCCAATAGCTCGCCCTGTTTGACTGCATCACCTTCGTCATAAGCTAATTTGCTAAGCTTCCCCGCCACACGAAAACCTAAGTTGACCTCCCGTATGTCAACATTGCCGTACAGCGTGAGTGCGTGATGGTCGTCATGATGAAATTTTAGGTATGACCAGCCGATACCTGCACCGACGGCTAAAATAATCGTGACCAACATTAATTTTTTCACAATAGTGCCTGTTAAGCTTTGGGTTAATGGAAGCGCCTTATGCCTGTTGGCGATATTGCCCAGCAGGGCTTTGGGGGTGAAATAGCGGGCAAAAAATTAAGTCCATCAAAAAAATCAGCCCGCAGTAAACGGCGTTTATCTGCCACCAACCGGCTGTGCCATTTGCCCAATACTAACGTTTGACCAGAAAAACCGCGTCTTGGGGCGGTACAGTCAGTTCGTCGGTCACGGCTTGTCCGGTATTGATGCCGGGGTTTTGACCGCCTTTTAAATGACGGTAATAATCTTTCCTGACATGGGTTTGCCAAGGTGTTTGGGTCATATTAAGCAATACCATGCCGTTTGCAAACTCGCGTGTCCAGCGTTCGGCACTGCCTTGGAACAACTTGATATTGCTGATTTCGGTGTTCCCCACTTGTTCGGCAATGCCAAATGTTGCGGCGGACGTGCCATCGGCAATAAAACTCAGGCGGTAATGGTGCCAATGGCTGTCCACCAGCACTGATAACGGGTGTTTGCGTTGGCCTGTGCCAACAGCGCCGCTGATGGCGATCATCCGAGGCACTTGTGCAAACGTCTGGCCATTGCTGTGCCAAGTGTCGTCACCGCGGGCATTAAACTCTAGTGTGTAGGTTTGTCCGCCGACCAAATCATGCAAAACCTTGCTTGGGGTCAGTTTAACACCAAAAATCAATTTTTCGAGTACCGTGTTGGCAGGTGTCCGGGTCACGTTGGCGGCATAATGCTTCGCCAGTTGGCTGGGGGTGGCTGTAAAGCCTTCAGCCACCGCCCATTGCCAGTTTGCTTTTGCTAGCCAGTCGATTGCGCCCAGGTTGCTTAAGTCTTGCTGTGCCTCGCTTATTGGCCGTCCTAGCCAGTGCCAATTGTGCAAATCGCCGCCGCTATATTCTTCCCAAGTAAACACACCAAATGTCACTTCGTGTTTTTCCGTGCCCAATGCGGCATTGGCAGGGTCAAAATTGATGTTGCTGAGGCTGGCGAAGGGGTGCGGCATCCCCGTTAGGCAAGCCGCCGCCAAGCCGATGCGGAAACGGTTGTCGGTGTTGTTGCCGTCAAACGTGTGGGCATTGGCATATAAGGTGGTGGGGGTTTTGCTGAAAGGGTAGCTGATGCGCGGCAGTGCTTGTGCGTTTTCGGCCCACAAGCGCAGGTGTTGGAAGGCTTGGGAGAAACGGCTAAAGTCATTGGCGGCGGGAAATGATTCCAATTGCACGCCGTTTAAATATTGCCAGCCCCTAATGCCAAATTGTGCATCGTTGCTGTCGGCTTGGATGATTTTGTCCGGGCCCAGCAGGTGGCGCAGTTCGCGAAAAAAAACCTGCCCGCCCAAGCCGAAGCTGTTGACACCATCCAAATAGCCGTAATCTGCCACTCTGTCGTTGTCGGCATCCATAGGGTTGCCTTCTGGATTGCCCCACGTCCAGCGGGCGACATCAAATTCAACGCCATTGGCATCGTTTTGTGCCAACCGGTCGGCAACATAATGGGCGAACCATTCAGCAGCGGTCAGTTGATTGGCACCGCCACGCGGGCCGTGCAAACTAAAATTTAATTGCCATTGTTGTTGCCAGAACATGATATGTGCCGCGATCACCGCCTTACCGGCGGCAAAGCTTTGCGGTTTGCTGCCCCACTGACCACGTTGCACGGTCAGTTTTTGTCCGTCCACAGCCTCTAAAATCAAATGTTCCGCCCGTGACCAATCAGGCTTGCCATCGGTGCCCAATGGATACAGAATCAGGGCAAACGGCACTTTTTGGCTTATCTGTTGCAGCCTTTGGTTGTTTTTCACCAATAGCGCGGCATTCTCCACCACGATAGTCGTATCCTCTGTGCCAATGGCTTGTGTGATCACTGTCCCTGGCTGATACAGCAAATGGCCGGGCCAAACTAAGCCATAATCTGCGGTGCGGATACCCCCGTAAGATTCTTGCACGGTGACCACTTTATCAGGCCAGCGTTGATGGATGTTTTTTGCCGCTGCGGCGTTTGCCCGGGCCAGATGTATGAAGGGGAAGGGTTGTTGTTCGTCCAGCCGATTGTTAAAAGCAGGCGTGTTTTCTTTTAGCTTTTCAAATGCCCCGAAAGTCATGGCAATCGGAAAATCAAGAGGGGGCTGTACAGGTTTGGCTAAGGTGTTGGTGGCACAAAGCAGCAAGCCGATGGATAAGCTTGGGCCAAGCAGAATGCCAAAGTGCCGTATGCTACCTAGGGGGCTGCCCGACACTTGGCTAAGACTTCGCTGCAGCATCTGGCAAATCAGTAGATAAGGGTTCTTGTAAAGCGGCCAACAGTTGTTCAGCGACAAATTCCGGTCGGTGGGCATAGTATTTTCTTGAAAAATTCCGTCCTTCGGTGATGGTGCTGTCGGCCTTGCCTATGAGCAAATCAGTGCTGGCCAAGTAGTGGCTGTCATTGCCGCATAACAGGTCAATCAATATGTAATTGGAACTGATTAGCTCACCGATGAGCGAAACGGCGGCAATAGTTTTGCCTCCTGGGCAGAACAACAAGGTGTGCAAAGCCGAACCCACTTGGCTGATCAAATATTTACGGCTGGCAAGCTCCCTGATCTGGTCTGCCAAGCTCAATGTTTCCGGATAGAGTATATCAACACCTGCCTGGCGTAGGGCATCTTCAATGGCTGTTTCGTTGATGATGCATGATATCCCCACGGCGAGTTTTGCCCTCGATAAATAGAGCGGGGTCAGATTGGTGTTGTTTATTTTTTCCAGGTCGCCTGCCAAGCGTTCGCCACTGTGCCGTAGGGTGTCACTGAACAGGCGGTGGGCACGTAAGCGTATTTCAAAGGACGGGGCGGGGATAAAGACATTTTTGATTTTGCAGGGCGCAGGATAAGCAACAAAATCTTTGCTGTCTAGCGCGTGGGTCTCGAACACTTGGCGGATAAATGCTTTTTTTTCTACCACTGCGGGCGGGCCAAGATACAAAAATTTTCCTGAAAAACCTGTTGGCCAATGCAGCAACGGCCAAAGCCGGACAGTTGATTCAAGCAAAAAATGCCCGTAATGCGGGTTAATGTCACCAATGAAAAAATGTGTGCTGCCATTTTTGATGGTAGGTAATGCGCTGATGTCAATGGATTCATCAATGCTTGAAAAAGTGACCTGATCGCCCCGATGGTAAACGGCTGCTGGGATAGGCGCACCATCAAGGTCAAACAGGCCACCCTGTTTGCCCGGGGTTGTTGGCACATAAACTATTTCCGGCAGGAAGCTGATTGCTAAAGAGTGGCTTTCTTGCGTGGTTTCACCGACAATTTTCACGGCATTGGCATTTTTTCGTTTCATACGGGATGCTCAAATTTAAATGGCTATTCGGAATTTGGTGTTGAAAAGTTAAGGTGTGGCCGGGTCAAAATTTCAATTAACAGCAAAAAGGGACGCTTACGAATTTCAATGTAATGGCAAGTAATATGCAATAGCCGACCTGCGTTGCTGGATTTCGAATACCCTTCTTTGGGCATAACTTATGCTGATATTTCTTGTAAACCTGCCAGCAGTTGTTCGGCGACATAGTCCGGCTGGTGGGCATGAAAAGTTCTCATGAAACGCGATGTTCCGGCGGCGTTGTCGGTCATGGTGATGGCCATATCGGTGCTGGCCCGATAATGGCCAGTATTGCCGCACAACCGGTCAATCATAATGTAATTGGCATTAATTTTTTCGCCGAGGGAAACGCCGGAAATGATTTTGCCACCGGGGCAAAACAGCAAGGTGTGTAGGGCCGAACCCACTGAGCCGAGCAGGTATTTACGGCTGGCAAGCTCCCTGATCTGGTCGGTCAAGCCCAAGGTTTCCGGATGGAGTATGTCAACCCCGACCCTGCTCAGTGCCGTTTCAATAGCCGTCTCGTTAGTTATGCAGGACACGCCGCTGTTGAGTTTCGATTTTGACAAGTATAGCGGGGTCAGGTTGCTGTTGTTTAGTGTGTCGAGATCGCCCGCCAAGCACCCGCCACTATGCCGCAGGGTTTCGCTAAATAAGCGATGGGCACGCAAACGTATTTCAAAAGCGGGCGCAGGGATAAAGACATTTTTTAGTTTGCAGGGGGCGGGATAAGCGGTAAAGTCTTTGTCGTCTAAGGAATGGCTTGCAAAAACTTGCCGGATAAATGTTTTTTTTGCCACGATGGCAGGGGGGCCAAGGTACAAAAGATTCCCTGAAAACCCGTGTCGCCAATGCAATAAAGGCCAAAGCCGAGTGGTTGATTCGAGCAGGAAATGACCGTAATGCGGGTTGATTTCACCGATGAAAAAAAACTCGCGGTCATTTTCGATGGTCGGTAATGCACCGATATCAATAGTTTTATCAAGGTTTGCCGATAAGTGGGCTGCTTTTCCGCGATGGTTGATGGCAGTTGGGATAGGCGAACCATCGTTGTTGAACAAGCCCCCTCTATTGCCTGCTGTAGCGGGAATATAGACCAATTCCGGTGCGAAGCTGATCGTCAGCGGTTGGTCTTCCAGCAAGGTTTGCCCAGAAATTTTCAGGTTATGGGTTTTTTTGGCATTCATGGATTTTTCCTGTTCAGCGGCAAGCCACAAGTCCAAGCCATCCGCACTGTGCTGGAAGGCGGTCGGGACAAGCTCAGTTTAGCCAACTTGCCGGCACTTGCACAAACCGCCCATTGATTTCATTAATCATGCCTGCATAATGGTCTCTCAGCCTGGCTTTCAGCTCCGCTGGCATGGCGGTCTTGGGGGTGGCATAGATACGGGTGGTCAGGGTGTCCGAAAAATGGCTCATGGGCGGGCAGGGCATATCCAGAAATGCATAAATATCAGTAATGAATTGTTCCGGAATGGTGGCGATATCTTCGTAAAACTTGACCAACAATTGCTGCTTGCCCGTTAAGCCGAGGCTGGCCAGTTTTTCTAGCGTCATCAGGTAATTGTTCCTTGCCCCAACATCAGCTCCGGAACTGCATTGTTTGAACAGGTAATCAATATTGCCGCCTTTGTCCGCCAAGAATGCTTCGATGCCACCCGGTTTGTTTTTTTTGCCTTGCAACAGCCCGGACCAAGCCCGTTCCGTGGGGTCACGCAGTATGAACAAAATTTTTAGCTGTCCGCTAATGGCCTTCATGTGGGCAAATCCCTGTGTGCTGACCACCGCGTAATCAGGGGTGATGTCCATAGCATAGCATTGGTTTTTGCGGATGCGTAACAGTTGGCTGTACCACGCGTCGTTCAGTTCACCCAGCAGTATATGCAGTTTTTGTGTCAATGCCTGATCTGGCGGGTTGTTTTTGGTTGGCTGATGATGCCCCCCTGCCAGCCAAGCGGACAAAACGGGTTTTAATTTTTCCGGATTGCGTTGGCAAAGCCGCAAGAAAAAATTGGCCCGCCAGTTATTGATGTGGGGGCTATTATTGTAAACATAGTCAAAATAGTGTATTTCTTTGACAAACGGACATTTCGCAAAGCGCGGGTCTTGGCTTAGGTTTTCAAAAAGCCAAGTTGTCCCGGCTTTTTGCGCGCCAATACAGATGAAGAGTTTTTCCAATTTAGGCATAAGGGTCGGGCCAGGTTGTCCTACAGCGACCCAAAAGACCAGCTGGCTTAGGCATGACAAGCACCTTGCCCGAATATCTTGTCCAGATAGGCTTGATGGCTGGCATAGCGGGTAGTGAGGATAGACACTGTCTCGTCAGACAACGTTTTGGTTTCTTCCAAGGCATTCACTTTGGTGGCGATGACTTGCTGGTATTTGGGCAAGTCCACAGCAATGCCTAAAAATTCCGCAAGCGTGTTGGCGGTTTTTTCCGCGTCGCCAAACAGCCCGTCATAGCTGAGCAATAGCACATCATCGAACACTTCTTGGTAGTTTTTTAGGGCCTGTTGGTAATCATTAAGGGCATCTTGGATTTTTAGCCATTCACCATTGCTTTCCAGCATTGATAAGATATTTTCTTCAAATTTGTCCATATCGGCAGCAGGGAGGCCGCTCATCAATAATTTGAAGGCTGAAATGAAGCGCTTGACGGGGTTTCTCGCCAACAAAATAATTTTGGCGTCGCTGCCGACGGTTTCCCGCATTTTGATGACACCCTCTTTGGGGAGGATCATGTACTCAGGGGTTATCTCGCCCAATATACCGTTTTCAGCTACGCAAGGCCGAAATAAATCAATATAGTTCAGCTGCTCGACCGGGTGTGTGGACAGTAGCAGGCTGGTTCTCAATAAGTTCTTGTAACGCTTGTCAATAAAATCAAAGTTGCTGGCCCGCACAAGACGATTGATTTCGTGTTCAAGCTGGCGTTTGGAAAAGTTTTTTAAAGTCTTTTCGGTGCGGATTTTGTAAAGCGTATCGAAATAGTGCAGCTCCTTGACAGGGTTCATGTAAACCGTTGTAGTTTTTTCTAATAATTTATGTAACAAGGTTGAACCCGCGCGTTGCGAGCCTATGCCGATTACGAATTGTGTCATTTAAACCTTCCTATTGATGCATAAATTTTTGCCAATTCATTGACTTGCAAAGATGCTAACCGAGGCGGATTGGCTTTGGCAGAAGCCTTGAACCGGCTGGGCGACGCATCTATTAAGGCCAAACAATTTTCCAAAGAAGCGTTGTCGGGTTCTATGACAAAGCCCGATACGCCGTCAATGATATCCTCGCCTATCCCGCCTTTGTTGCTGGCAATGACCCAGCAGCCACAAGCACTGGCTTCGCGGGTGACCAGTCCATAGCTTTCCGGCCATTTGGAGGGGGCGCATAATACGTCTATCTTGCTGTACAAAGCAACAATATCTTTTTGCTTGAACGGCCCAACAAAAGTGACCGGCACATTGCCCCAATTAGTGTGCAACCTGTGGCCTTCTGGCTTGGCATGGTCAACGATCAGCATTTCAATATTTTTCGGCTGCAGTTTTTTTATCGCCGCTTCCAGCAGGAAATAGCCTTTATGTTCTGCCATACCGCCAATATGTGCACAGACCACATTAGCGGTGTATTGGGTGTTTTTGGGTTGCCAGGCGACACTTTCAGAGATGCCGTTTTTGTTGACACTGACCGCCGGTATTTCATTTTTACGGTAAATTTCCGCAAAACTTTCCGAAACCGTCAGTGCCGCCTCGGCATTACGCAACAGCCCTTTAAGATAAAGCGTGCGCTCAATGGAACTGATCAAGCTGACATTATCGGGTAGTGGATGGGGTTCGTAAGGGTCGGGATGGCCATCAGGATAAATAGTGCCTTCTTTGTCCACCAGGAATTGGTAGTCAGAAATCCACCACGCATCATGCAAGGTGATGATATAAGGTATTTTGGCTTTAAGGGTGGCTTCGACAACCGAAGCGGTCAACCTCTGCACACAGTGGAAATGCACCAGGTCAGGTTGCTCGGTTGCCAAAAATTGGCTGAACAATTCCACCATTTTGTCATCTTTGGCATACCAATCCATGTTTTCCCGCCATAATACCGTGCTGCGGTACACCCTAGCCCCCTGATAATTGTAAATCCCCATTTGGTGGGGGGGCTTGCATTCGTTATCGGAAGTGAAAACGCAAAGCTCGAATTGCCCACTGTAGTCCCTTAGCAACAGATCAAAGTTGTCGGCAACCACACGGGTGGCCCCGCCCAAGGATTTGGGCGGAAAAAACACATTGACCAAGGCAATTTTTTTGCGTTTTACGGGATGGTTGTTTTGACAATGGACAAGCGCCTGGTTAAGGGATTTTTTTAAGTTGGCGGCTAACGTGTTGATCCGATAGTTGTCCAGCACCTTTTTTTGCGCTTTTTGGGCGATGGCAAAGCGTTGTTGCGGATTTTCAACTAAGGCTTTTAAATGTTTATACCAGTCTTCCGGGCTGCTGGCCAAGATGCCATCTTCGCCATCGGTGATCACATCACGGTAGTTGGCGGTGCTGCTCATAACGGTAGGGATGCCCAAAGTGGCCGCTTCAAACCACTTAAGCTCGCTTTTGCAGCCGTTGATCACATCATCTTCCAATACCGCCAAATTGATGTCCGTCTGTTCCAGCAAAGACCAATAGGCTTGCATGTTGCTGATCAAGGGCAATTGTCTGACCCGGCTGCCAAATTGCTGGACAAAGTCACTGGGTAAGCTAAGGTAGCCTGCCACGACCAAACGGACTTGGCTGAATTCTTCCAATAATCGGATAAGGGCGGGCAATACCAGCTGGCTAAAGTCGCTATTGTGCGCCATAGTTCCGCTGCCGTAAAAAATATCAACGCCTGGTTTTTTGCTGAGTGAGGCGGGCGTGAAGCAATTTAGCTTGTCCAGACCATTGCGGTGGACAAAGCACTTTTTGGCAATAACCAAGGGTTCCAGCTTATTAGCCAACAGTTGTGTTGATGCGATACCTATTCGGCACAAGCGGGCGGCGGCGTTAAATAAGGCCATGCCCTTGGTTAAGCCAATATAGGTGTTAAAATCGACATAGCCGCCATAGGTTTCAATGGCGGGCGGGTAAAGCGGATCAAACAAAAGGTCGTCTATTTCGTAGAAAGAAAGTTTGCCGGTGGCGTTGGTTTGGGCAATCGCTTTTATCACCGGGGGTTGTGCGGGGACCCGATAGAAAATGACCGTGTCATGAAGTGCCAAGGTGTTTTGCTCTTGATCCAAGTCCGTCCAAGAAATGGTCGTGACAGTTTTGCCAACCGCTTCCAATTGCTCGATTTTTTGGTTGATGCGGTAACGCACACATTGGCTTACGTGGTAGTCGCCAACAATTAGGATGCGGTCAAGGTTGCAACTGCTGACTGTTGCCGGAGTGCTGGTCGCGCCATAAATGGATAGGTAGCATTGGTAGATGAATGTGGCAATTTCAACTGATTTGGCAACCAAGGCTTGCCGGTCATTGACAACGGCAAAAGCTTCCAAGTTGCCTTGTTGTTTAAGCCAGTATTCATTGACATATTCTTCAAAGCGCTCATAGGTAAAACTAAACTCAGGCGCGGCTTGAATGCCATTGACCAATATCTCGAGTGCCTGCTGATGTTGGCTGAGCATTCTTTTGCAGCGCGCCAGATTGGCATAAAGCCATTTGCTGGCATTGCCCAAAGCCAGTGCCTCCTCAAAATGGGCGCTGGCGGTTTCGTAGTCATTCTCTTCCAGATAAAGGTTGCCCAATAACTCTAAGAATTCACAACGCCGTTCAAAAGCCAAGCAGATTTTAAGTAGGTTTTTGGCAGGGTCGCGGTGGTGGTTGGTGAGGTAATGCTTGGCAACTTCATGGTAGAAGTCAGCGTTGTTGGTGGCGTTTCGGCTAATGCGCACCGGATAGCCGGGGCGGCCTGACAGCACGTCCAAAAATTGGCCAAGCTTTATTTCTATGCCGTCTTTCCGGTTGATTTTGTAGAGGGCCTTAACCGTAAATGTCTTGGGGACAAAGCTGCTGTCACAGTTGTTGTGTTGTAGCCATGCCTGCAAATTGGCTTGTTTGCCTTCGTGGCGACCATAGAGCAAATAATGCACTAATGCTTGGGTTTTGTTTTTTAGCGTTGTTTTGCTGAGTTCTGGGTATAAGTCAAGGTAGAAATCATAATCGAGGTGGCTTTCATCAGCGGCTTCTGGGCTAATGTTTTGGCTTTTAAGCAGTTCGGTCAGATTTGGGAAGCGTTTGTCTTTGCTGCCGTTGATCAGGTAGTGGAGTTTGGCGCGGTAATAGTTGTGGTAATAATTGTTGAGGCCAACTTTTTCCAAATCGGTGTAATAGTTGTTGTAGAAAGCAAGATCAAAATCGACATTTTCAGAATCTACTGGATTCAGTCCTTTGCTTTCCAGTAGGGCATGAAAATTAGGGCTTCTGTTATTCGGCGCGCCCACCTCTTTCCAATGTTTTTGCAACATTTGCTCATCCATCTCGGACAAGTCGTGATAAAAACTACGGTAAAAATCCAAATCGAGGCTAGTGTCAGCACTTTGTTGGCCACCTTTTTTCTTGTTTAATGGCTGGTTAGAGGGCTGCGGGCTGAGCTGGGTCTTGTTGGTTGCCATTGCTAAATTGATTCCTTAACAAATAGGTGACTTGGAAAAAAGGATGGATTCTGAAGAAAACATATAAGGTTATGGTTAATTTTTCAAATCAGGCCAAGACTTTCAGGCTGGCACACTGAGCGGCAAGCCATTAGTGTGCAGCAGGGTTAATTGGATGGCAAAAGTGACCCGTAGAGTTGCGCGGCTATATGGACTATAGTGCCCAGTAACGCCCATAAATATTGCTTCCTATTATGAAACAAGTAGTTAAATTGTGTTTTGTATGCCATTGGGGGAAATGATAGCATGTTAGCTTAGCTATACGCCAATCCCTAATCATTTGCTTGAGTTTGGCGGTTAGCCCGGTGTTTTTTGTCTGTCGGCGGTGGTCTTGTCGGTCGGTTTATCAGGACGGTTTTCTGGCTATTTAGTCAATCATCAGTAGTTTTTGTTTAGGCACATGAATCAGCCCTTACTTTATAAAGGCCGTGGCAGTCTTAGCTGCACGCCCGGTCGCTTCGAAAAAACCGCCCATGTTGCCGAGGATGACGGTTGGGGTAGTTTGGATACCCCGTTGTCGCCTATGAAGACCGAAGTGGCCATTGATTGCAGCCAGTCCGCCATTACCTACAATGATTCGCCAGACTTGCCGTTTGACCGCTCCATCAACCCTTATCGGGGCTGCGAACATGGTTGTATCTATTGTTTTGCTCGCCCATCCCATGCCTATTTGGGTCTGTCGCCCGGTTTGGATTTTGAGAGCCGCCTGCTGGTTAAACCCGATGCCCCGCACTTGCTGCGTAATGAATTAGGCAAGCGTGGTTATCAATGTGCGCCGATAGCATTGGGGACTAACACCGACCCTTATCAACCTCTGGAGCGTCGCTATCAGATTATGCGTCAAATTTTGCAGGTGTTGGCTGAGACCCGCCATCCAGTCAGCATTATCACCAAGGCCGCTCTGGTTGAGCGGGATATTGATGTGTTGTCAGCAATGGCCCAGCAAGGGCTGGTGTCGGTTTATATATCACTAACCACTTTGGACAGGTCGCTGGCACGCACCATGGAGCCACGTGCGGCCGCCCCGCAACGGCGCTTACAGACGGTCAGTGCCTTACGCGCAGCGGGTGTGCCGGTGGGGGTGTTGGTGGCTCCCGTTATTCCGGCCTTGAACGATCACGAGTTGGAAAACCTTGTTGCTGCAGCCCAAACGGCGGGGGCATTGGCGGTTGACTACATTTTGCTGCGCTTGCCTATGGAAGTGGCTGATTTGTTTGAACAGTGGCTGTGCCAGCATTACCCGCTCAAAGCCCAGCATATTATGGCATTGGTTCGGGCCACTCGGGATGGCAAAGTTTACAATGCCGCATTGGGGCAACGTATGACTGGCACCGGTCACTATGCCGATATGTTGGCCCAGCGTTTTCGTCTGGTTTGCAAGCGCTTGCACATACCCAACAGCCTGCCCGCATTGCGTACCGATTTGTTCCGCAAGCCAGTTGCCGACAGCGGGCAAATGGCCTTTGATTTTTTTGATTGAATTTCAAGTTAGCCTATTTTTAAGCCATTAGTCACTGCCAAGCCAGTTTCGGATAGTTCACAATAGGTAACAGTGGGATTGCTGGATATAAATGGTAACTATATGCCGTAGATTTAACGCCATCTTGACCTTAGTATAAAAATTTTAAATTTAGTTTTATGGAACAACAAGTAAAGCAAGATTATTTGGCACAGTTTGGGGAAGGTGTCAAGAAATTTCGCAGCGCCGCCGGATTTTCGCAAGAAGAGCTTGCTGGGCGTGCAGGTATTGACAGGAGTTATCTGGGCGGCATCGAGCGTGGCGAGCATAACCTGGCGTTGATCAATATCATCAAAATTGCGGATGCCTTAAGCTTGCCGCCATCCGAACTTTTGAGGTCGCTAACGGCTCAACAGGCTGAACGATAATGGCCGTTGTCGTTGCAGAGTATCTGGGCGTAAGGACTGATACCGAAAAGCTTATCATCCCCGTTAAAATTAATAAGACTTCTGGGGCAATTGGCAAGCCTACTTTACCTTGTCCGTTCAAAAAATCCCATTGTGACAAGGCGAAACGCGGTGACAAGCCTGTCTGTTCATTGCGTAATTCGGTGACGAACGAGGTTTGGATTGTCTGTTCACACCGATTGTGTGCCAGTTCTCCCAAGCATGCCCAATTGACATCCCATCAGGTTTCGATTTTGCATCAAGTGGCTAAAGAAATTTTTAGCCCTGAAATCACCCCAGCAGAAGTATTGGTTAAAAGGGAGGTGCCGATTAGAGTGACCGAAGAAAGTGATTATAGCGGCGACTTTGTGATGTGGCGGAAGAACCCTAGTCAAACCAGCCCATTTAACCCTGATCGGGCGGTTATTTTGGAAATGCAAGGGGGTGGCGAAACTACAAGTACCGGAATCTTAACTAGGCACATTGACACATGGGATCGTGCCGGAGTGCCCGATAACGCACTGCTGACAACCCCTGTATCAACGGTTGCCCCTTTAGTGACAAATGCTTGGCGTAGACAGCAAGAGCAATTTTTGGTTAAAGGAAATGTAGCAATGTTAACCGGTGGGCGTATGGTTTTCTGTATAGGTTCTATGATATACGATTATTTGATTCAGCGATTTAGGGATGGAATCTTGGCTGATTTAAGCAACGCCAATTGGACGCTGGCACTTCTTACTTTTGTGGAAGATGAGGAAAAATTTAATGTCCCATCTTGCGCCCCTGACTCAATCCCTCTTAGAATCGATAAAAACAGAACTATTTTTACAAATTACAACTCATTTGTTCAGGTGCTCACCAATCAAGCGTCGCCCAGCCCGAGTTTGTTTATAGGCGACTATATGGATTTAACAGGGCAATTAGTTAGCATCTGATTTTTGCCAATCCTGGTCTACTTGTACAATTCGCTGGCCTATCCATTTTACAATGTGGACACAAACCGCATTGCCTATAGCCCTATATCGGTTTCCGTCCAATGCTCCGGAAATCCTTGAAGAATCTCGCACTCGGAAGGCATGAGCCGTCGCACATACAGCATCCGCAGTTCCTCGGCTATCAAGGGTATAGCTTTCCCCGTCGTTTCGGTATCCTTTAGCTTGTGGCCCGGCTGCTGATTTTCTTCCAATACTGGCATGTTGGATAACAAAGCAATTTGCCTCTGGAAAGTTTTCTCCATTGCAACGGGTAAGGGTTTCTCTCTTACCGATGCCCGCTCTATGAGCGATTTCAAATGGCTCTGACTCAAAAAGTACTTGAGCGGAGCGGAGGTTTCCAAGACTTGCGACAACATAGACTCTTCTACGTCTTTGGGGTGTTCCAAAATATTTTGCGTCAAATACTCGCCACGAAACGCCATACCCGAGTTCATCCAGCTTTTGGAGGAGAATTTGGAAATCTTTTCCTTGGTGGCTGTTGAGTAGTCCGGGCACGTTTTCGATAATGACCCATCTGGGTTTGTGATCTTTGATAAGTCCAGCGTATTTGTAAAACAATCCGCTTCTTTCACCTTCTAATCCCTTTCTTTTGCCTTGGTTGGCCAATGATAAATCTTGGCATGGGAATCCCCCGCACCAAACTTGGGTGTCTGTTGGAATATCGTCTGATTTTAATTGGTTAATGTCAGTGTGCAAAATTACATCTGGCCAATGTTTCTTTAGGACTTGGTGGCAGAAAGTATTGATTTCACATTGAAAAACAACTTTCATCCCGACTTGTTCCAGACCCAGGTCAAAACCTCCAATACCCGCAAAAAATGAAGCAACTTTGAGCATTTTTCCGTTTCTAATGTTTTTGGGTATTATATCCATCAGCCTGTTCATGGTCAAGCTTTACAGAATTTTTATACCGGATTATTCCATTGCAGTTAAATATGCAGCTAATTGCTAGCCGAAAATACCATTTTTTTTACCTTTTGTTGTCTTTTGCAGCATATTTCGCTGTCGCTTACCAAAACGCCGGAATGGTGATTTCATTATTGCGGGTCAAGCTACCCAAAAAGGCCAATAAGCAACACTTAGGGCTTTTCCATTTCCTTAAGCCAGTCCCGCCAGATCGACATTAACACCGCCAAAATGGTCGGTCCCAGAAACAAACCTAACAGGCCAAAAGCCTCCATGCCACCAAAAATGCCCAGCAACGTCCAAATGAAGGGCAGTTTGACGGCACTGCCAATTAGTACTGGGCGTACATAGTTGTCGGTGATCAGCGTTAACACCATGCCATAACTGAACAGGCCAACGGCTTCGCCGATATTGCCTTGCGCGGCAAGCACCAAAGAGCAGCCGCCGAAGATGAGTTTGGCGGCGAACGGTATCAAGGCGAACATGCCGGTTAATGCGCCTAATAGGGCAGGGTGGCTTAAACCGGCGGCGGCATAGCCAACGCCCAGCAATAAGCCTTTGGCGATGCCGATCAGCAGCATCCCATTTACGGTGGCGCGTAGCGCCGCCGCCGCGTGGCAAGCGTAACGGCTACCGGTGTTTGCGCCAAACAACTTATTGCAGGTGGCCAATATCTGTCGGCTTAGACTTTCGCCATGTTGGTAGACAAAGGGCAGCACCAACATGACAAACAAAAAAGTTAAAATGTGGTTAAGCAGTTGTCCGGCAAAATTTTTGGTTTGCCCTAGCACATTGCTGGTGCCTAAGCCGTGCAGTGATGTTTTTGCCGCTTCTGGGCTGCCGAGCGCATTAAACCAGCTTTCCTTAAGCGTGTGGCCAATGACTGGCAATGTGTCCAGCCAGCTTGGCGGCGGGATACCGATGTTTTGCATTTGGTTGAGCATTTGCCCGAATGCTTGGGCATCATCCGTTAAACGGCTCAGCCCGTAGCCCATAGGGGCGACGATAATAGTGGTTATCAGCAAGGTGAGTATGACGGCGCTCCAGGTCATTTTACCGTGTTGTTCTTTGCTGTGCGTCAGCATCAGCTGGTAGATCGGCCAGGTTGTGATGACCAGGATGACCACCCAAGCCAATAGCGGGAAAAAGCTATGCAGTACCCAGCATCCCGTTAAAAAAATAAGCAGGCCGCCAATAAATCGTGTCCTATCTTCTGGATTTCTTTTCATTATTATAATTATTCTAGGGTGAGTGGTAGGTGATATAAAGCTGTTGGCAGGGCAGGTAAAGATACCAGATTAGGGCATTAAAGGCAGTAGAAAAACCGTTAAGCTTAATATCAGGTGTGCTTAAGGGCTTGCAGCGTCAGTTGTCCGTGAACCATTGCTGGCGGTAATCTTGATAGCTGTAATCCTTTAATTTGTTCAGCCGTCCTGCTTGCAGCCCATAAATGGCGGGCAAGTTGATGCCGTTAAAGCGGTTTGCCTTAACCAAGCTGTACGCCCCCATATTTGTAAACACCAGTTTGTCGCCGACCTGTAAAGCTGCCTTAAACCGGTATTCGCCAAACAAATCACCCGCCAGGCAGGAGCTGCCCGCCAGTATTGTAGGGTAGCTCCCCTTGGCTGCGTGTTCATGCAGTTCCGGTTGCCAGCCATATTCAAACACTTCGGGGTGGTGGTTGACAGAGGTGTCCAACACGGCAATGGTTTTGCCGTCGCTGCTAAAGCAATCGATCACACTTGCCACCAAACAACCGGCATCACCGACGATAGCTTTGCCCGGTTCCACATAGACGCTCAGGCCATAATCCTTGTTTAATTGGCCCACCAGATCGATAAAGGGTTGATGGTTGCTGATATGATTGAACAGATAACCACCTCCCAAGTTGATCCACTCGAGGTTTTTGAGGCTTTTTCCGAAATAATTCACCAGTTTTGCAATGCTTTCGGTCAGTGGGCGGTAATCTTGACAGGCAAAAACGGTATGCAAGTGCAGCCCTTGTACTTGGTTTAATGCCGTGGTCTGCCATAGGTCATCAATAGATACTCCCAGCTTGGAATGTAAGCGGCAGGGGTTATAGCGGTCATCCTCAAGATAAGATAACTGGGGGTTGACACGCAGGCCGATGGAAGCGGAGGGCTGCCGGTTTTGTCTGTGATAGCGTTGTAGTTGGCTGAGTGAATTGAAGCTCAAGTGGCTGACCGTGGTCAGTAGCTGGTCTAGTTCGGCATAATTGATGCCGGGGGTGGTCAGATGTATGCTGCCGGTGTCCGCCAAGATTTCTTTTGCCAGCAGTGCTTCAAACAAAGAGCTGGCGGAAAAACCGTCAACAAAAGGTTTGGCCAATTCCAGAACACGGGTTAAGGGTAGTGATTTTATGGAATATAAAGCCTTGACACCACTTTGCTGGCGTAGTTGGGCCAATATGCCCAGTGACCGGGCAAGTTCCGCTTCATCCAAAACAAAGGCCGGTGTACTGTCGAGGTTGTTTTTTAGGGTTTCAATATCCATTAAGCAGTGCTAACTTTATAAAACAGGATGGCATGGTAAGGTTGCCAATAAACCATAGATTGCAGCCACTGGCAATACAGGCCATAAAGCCGCATAGGTGCGGGTAGGGCATTGTAGGGATGGCTGGACTTATGGCAAGCCCAGCTATTTTTCCATGATAGAATATTTCTAGTTGTAATATTATGCCGGTTAAGCCATAATGGTCAACTCTTAGCCATTGGCTAAACATAATGGTGATCGTGTCGGTCCTCCCGCAACGGTACGCTGTAAACCCCGCCAGGTCCGGAAGGGAGCAACGGTAGCAGCAGATTCGTGTGCCGGGATGTGGCTGGTGCGATTACCGCCCAATCGCGCTAACCCATTCTAACGAGCCTGCCATGAATTATCAGGTTCTTGCCAGAAAATGGCGGCCTCAATATTTTTCCCATGTTGTGGGTCAAGAACCCATTGTCAAGTCGTTACAGAACGCCCTGCAGCATAATCGCCTGCACCACGCCTATTTGTTCACCGGCACTCGCGGTGTTGGCAAAACCACCCTTGCCAGAATCTTTGCTAAAGCCATCAACTGTGAAAACCTGCAAAACGCTGACCCGTGCGGTCAATGCCGTATTTGCGTTGCCTTTGATGAAGGCCGCTTCCTCGATTTGATAGAGGTCGATGCCGCGTCACGCACCAAGGTGGAAGATACCCGTGATTTGCTGGACAACGTCCAATATGCCCCCACCCAAGGCCGTTACAAAGTCTATTTGATCGACGAAGTGCACATGCTGTCAGGCCATAGCTTTAATGCCTTGTTAAAGACTTTGGAAGAGCCGCCCGAACATGTCAAATTCTTGTTGGCCACTACGGATCCGCAAAAAATCCCCGTTACCGTCCTGTCACGCTGTTTGCAGTTCAACCTCAGAAGTTTGACGCCCGCACAAATCCTGAAGCAATTTGAATTTATTCTCGGTCAAGAGCAAATTTCTTTCGAGCCGTTGGCTGTCAAGACGTTGGCGCGGGTTGCCAACGGCAGTATGCGCGACGGGCTTAGCTTGTTGGATCAGGCTATTGTTTTTGGCAGTGGCCAAGTGACTGCGGAAGATGTTAATGCCATGCTGGGCGTAGTGGCCCAACAGCCTATTGCTGAATTGTTGACCGCCTTAGTGGCTACCGATGCCCCCCGATTATTGGATGTTATTGGTGAGCTTGCTGATTTTTCGGCCGATTTTGGTGCGGTATTGCAGCAGTTATTGGTCATATTGCATCGTGTGGCGTTGCATCAGCAAGTGCCCAATAGTTTGGCAAATGATTTTGACAAAGATATTGTTGAGGATTTAGCCAAGCGGCTGGTTTCTGAAGACGTGCAGCTGTTTTATCAGATCGCCTTGATGGGGCAAAAAGACCTTGATTGCGTGCCAGACCGGCGCATGGGGTTTGAAATGGTCATGCTCAGGATGTTGGCCTTCAAGCCGGTTGGGGCAGGTTCTGTCGCCAGTCAGGCCGGACAAACCAGTCGGCCTTATGCTGTGCCGCCAGTTCAAGTTACCCAAGCGGCAATCCAAGAGCCGTCACAGGTTTCTGTCACCGTTGCTAATAATGGCGGTTTTGCTCCGTCGCCGCACACTACGGACAATTGGTCAGCCATGATTGACGCGATGCAGTTGGCGGGCATGGCCAAGCAATTGGCCAGCCATTGTGTTTTGGTGCATCTGGATGATGAGGTGTGCCAGTTACAGGTTGCCCCCGGTCATATCCGTAGTGCGCGTACCGAAAAAACATTGCAAGATGCCTTGCAAAAATATCGGGGCAGCCCGCTAAAATTGCACATCAGCCTTCAGCAAACCGTCGTCGAAACGCCAGCCCTACAACTGGCCAAAGAACAACAAGACCGTCAACAGGCGGCGGTTGATGCCATTCAATCCGACCCAACTATCCAGGCATTGAAAGATCATTTTGATGCCCGAATTATCCCAGGCAGCATCAAGCCGGTATAGCTATCTATTGAGGAGCAACTATGAAAAACCCATTGGGCAATCTCATGCAACAAGCCCAAAAAATGCAAGACAATATGAAAAAAGCCCAAGAAGAACTCAGCCTCATGCAAGTGGTGGGTGAATCGGGGGGCGGCTTGGTCACTATTATCATGAGCGGCAAGCGCGAAGCCCGCAAAGTGACTATTGATCCATCATTGGTTGGTGATGATAAAGATATGTTGGAAGACTTGGTGGCGGCAGCTATCAATGATGCCGTTAATAAAGTGGCGAAATTGAAGAAAGAAAAAATGGCTGAAGTCACCGCCGGTTTGCCATTGCCGCCAGGCTTCCAAATGCCCTTTTAGCAATGCAAAAAAAAGGCTTGCTGGCACAGCTCATCCAAAATTTATGCTGTTTGCCGGGTATCGGCAATAAATCCGCACAACGCATGGCCTTTCATTTGTTGCAGCGTGACCGCGCTGGGGCACTGCGTTTGGCAGGCTCTTTGACCGAAGCGATAGAAAAAATTGGTTATTGCCAACATTGCCGGATATTGACCGAGCAGCTCGTTTGCGAAACCTGTTCGGACAATGGCAGGGATGCTACTTTGTTATGTGTGGTTGAAACTTCGGCGGATGTTTGGATTATCGACCAGGCCACTGTTTTTAAAGGCCGCTATTTTGTCTTGCATGGACGTTTGTCACCTTTGGACGGTATTGGCCCTGAAGAACTGGGTATGACGCAATTGGAGCAGTTGCTTGTCGAGGGCAAGGTGAAGGAATTGATTTTAGCCACCAACTCCACTGTGGAAGGCGAGGCCACCGCATTTTTTATCAGCCAATTGGCTAAAAAACATCAAGTGTCGGCTAGCCGCATAGCCCACGGTGTGCCGATGGGTGGTGAACTGGAGTTTATTGACAGCAGCACCTTGATGCACGCCTTTAATGGGCGGCGGGAAATTTAGTGCCATCCCTTTCTGATAAAAGATAATGATGTTGTGGAATGAATATTTGCAACTGTTGGTGGGCTTGGTTGCCGTAGTCAATCCCATAGGTGTTATCCCGTTATTTGTTGCCCTGAGCATTAACCGTACCGCTGAAGACAGGCGGCACATTGCCGTCGTGTGTGCGGTATCCGTCTTGGTGGTGCTGTTGATTGCCCTGCTGGCAGGCGAGCCGATATTGCAGTTTTTTGGCATTGGTTTACCCGCGTTCCGTGTGGCGGGTGGCTTATTGGTGCTGATGATGGGCATGTCGATGCTTCATGCCAGCAATGACCGCGCCCGCCATACGCCGGAAGAGCAGGCCGAGTCCTTTGAAAAAGAATCAATTGCCGTAGTACCCTTAGCCATACCTTTGTTAAGCGGCCCCGGTGCCATCAGCACCATTATTGTTTATGGTCATAGCGGTCATTCTTGGCAACATTATTTGTTGGTGGGCAGCGTTATTTTATCGCTGTCCCTGCTGGTATTGGCAGCTCTGCTGGCGGCCCCGAAAATTGCCGATGTTATGGGGCGCACGGGCATGAATGTGGTGACACGGGTGATGGGTTTATTTTTGGCATCCATTGCCGTGGAGTTTATTGCCAAAGGCTTGGGCCAGCTATTTCCGGTGTTGTTGTCGGGCTTGCCGTAAGGCTGTTTGCCATTTGATTTTGCCCGTCAAATTCGCAGGTGGGTTTTTATGGCTTCAGCCACTGCGCCTGTAGGGTCAGGCGGTACATAAGACCATGCTGTATAAGGGCTGGCCAATAATTTGGCGGCGCCATAGTCAATCAACCGGCCAATAATTTGCCGATGGAAACATTCGGTGGCGTTGGTGCTTAAATCCACTAACAACGGTTTGCCGGTGAATGCCGCTTCTGAACACATCGACAAGGAATCGCCTGTCACCACAAAAACATCAGCATGGGCGAGCAGAGCAGGGTAAAAATCG
>Ga0208507_1000326_pt1 | contig 32235 bp, 34 predicted proteins | sample CryBogCBH12Aug01_FD_184626 | JGI IMG/M metagenome (GOLD analysis project Ga0208507, IMG submission 184626) | Freshwater microbial communities from Crystal Bog, Wisconsin, USA - CBH12Aug09.1 (SPAdes) (version 2) | ecosystem: Environmental > Aquatic > Freshwater > Lake | place: Crystal Bog... | reverse complement strand
TCCATGAACGGTTAAATCCTGTCCGGTCGCCCAAGCGTCTTGAACGATGGTGGTCCGGCAAACATTCACAACCTGTTCTACGACGTTAAGTTCGCACAAACGATCATGGCGTAATTCGTCTGTGGGGAGGAGGTTGATTATTTGAGCATGGCGTTCATGTACATCCTGTACATGACGCAACCAGTTGTCAGAAACCCCCACACGAGTTTTATTAAGTGCGGCCTGCACACCAGAGCAGCCATAGTGACCCACCACAATGACGTGCTTTACCTTGAGCAAGTCCACTGCAAATTGTATGACAGACAATGAATTTAGATCCGTGTGCACAACCACGTTGGCAATATTTCGATGAACAAATATCTCGCCTGGCGCCAATCCGGTAATTTGATTGGCGGGTACGCGTGAATCTGAACAGCCAATCCACAGGTACTCTGGCGCTTGTTGATCTTTAAGATTTTTAAAAAATTGAGGGTCTTCAGCCAGGACTGATTTAACCCAATTTTGATTATTGGTAAAAAGCTGTTGAAGTTTTTTCATTTTAGAGCCCCAGATCGCTGAGGCCTGCATGATCATCAGGACGTCGACCCAGAGGCCAATGGAACAGACGATCCTCCACCTTGATGGGGCAATCGTTGATGCTGGCGAAGCGTCGTTGCATTAAACCCTGCCCGTTGAACTCCCAGTTTTCATTGCCGTAACTGCGATACCATTGACCAGAATCATCATGCCATTCATAGGCGAAGCGCACCGCAATGCGATGGCCTGTGGTGGCCCATAATTCTTTAATCAATCGATAATCCAATTCCTTGGCCCATTTGCGTTGCAAAAAGACCCGCACTTCGGCGCGACCCACCGGAAACTCGGCGCGATTGCGCCAACGCGTGTCTTCCGTATACACCTGCACCACGCGATCGGGGTCACGGCTGTTCCACGCGTCTTCGGCCATGCGCACCTTCTGAGCAGCGCTTTCAAGAGTAAAGGGGGGTAGTGGGGGCTTGGTTTCCATAGTACCTCTGTGATGATTTGGGGCTAGTGGCCCCGCTTCTGGTTTATTTTCTTTTGGGGTCTGACCCCAATGTGTATTGGCTTGTAAACTACCACGATTAAATGCCGTAAGGCCACCTTGAGCCACTAAGCCTTTGAGTGCGCCTTGCCTGACTGCTCGACCATTTTCTAATACCACCAAATGATCCGCCAAGTGCATCACTTCACCAGGATCATGACTGACATAAATAATGGGGATGTCCAACTCATCATGCAGCCGCTCCAAGTACGGCAAAATTTCTTGCTTTCGCGCATGGTCCAAAGAGGCCAATGGTTCGTCCAGCAACAACAATTGCGGATGGGTGAGCAGGGCGCGTGCAATGGCCACCCGTTGGCGCTCGCCTCCTGAAAGCTTGGCGGGCATGCGGCTCATTAAATGCGCAATTCCCAATAATTCAATCACCGCATTTGGGGTCTGACCCCAAAAAGGGGTCTGACCCCGATTGAGGGCGCGACGACGACCGTAATCCAGATTGCCCCGGACATTTAAGTGATCAAAAAGTCGCGCGTCTTGAAACACAACACCCACGGCACGTTCATGCGCCGGCATAAAGTACGCCCCTTCTTGCCAGGTTTCACCGTTAATGAGGATTGTGGCGGCAGGGCATTGCTCTAATCCCGCTATGGCCCGCAGCAAGAGGCTTTTACCTGAACCTGAGGGGCCAAAGAAGGCGCTAACGCCGCGTCCGGGCAAAGCCATATCCACATCAAGATGGAAATCGCCAAAGTTGGCGGAAACCTTGATGATGAGGTCAGCCACGCCACACCCGGCGTGCGTTGGGGTTGAAGGTATAGAGAGCCAGAAGCACCAAGAAAGAGAGCGCCACCAAGATGCCCGACAGCCATTGCGCGCTGGCATACTCCATGGCCTCCACATGGTTGTAGAGCTGCACCGAAATGACGCGGGTTACACCGGGAATATTGCCACCAATCATCAGCACTACGCCAAATTCTCCCACTGTATGAGCAAAGCCCAAGAGAGCGGCGGTGACGAAGCCGGGACGAGCCAAGGGGACCGCTATGGTGAAAAATCGATCCCAGGGTCCTGCGCGTAATGTGGCGGCGGCTTCCAGAGGACCCTCTCCAATGGCTTCAAAAGCCTGTTGCAAGGGTTGCACCACGAAGGGCAATGAATAAAAGACCGAAGCCACCACGAGGCCGGCAAACGTGAACGGCAATAACCCTAAGCCCGCCCATTGGGTGAATTGTCCCACGGGCCCGTTGGGCCCCATGAGCAGTAATAAATAGAAGCCCAATACCGTGGGCGGCAGTACCAGAGGGAGGGCCACAAAGGCGCCAATAGGGGCTTTCAAGGAAGATTGCGTGCGCGCCAACCACCACGCCAAGGGCGTGCCCATAAGCAACAAAAGCAGAGCAACAATGCCCGCTAGCTTAAGGGTTAAAAGTAAGGCAGTAAGGTCGGAAGGTGTGGGCATGAAGCTTAATATTATAGGACGCACTGCACAAAAGGCTAGAAATTAGGGATTAAATTGAGCCAGACACTTGGCTTATGGCTGAAATCACGCTAGTCTTGCTCCTGAGCGTGCGGGCATGGTTGTGAAACGATGCTCCAATAACCTCTCAATCCAACTTTTTTAAGGACATAACATGGCCACAAAGAAACCATCTAAGAAACCCGCTGCGAAGAGCGCTGCTCCTGTCGAAGTGAAACCTGTTAAGGATTCGCTGACCAAGGCTGCATTGGCCTCGCATATTGCCGAACAAACCGAAGTGGAAGTCAAGAATGTTAAAAAAGTTCTCGCTGCATTAGAGGCTGTTGTGCTGGGTTCATTGCACAAGAAGGGTCTGGGCGAATTTACCTTGCCCGGTCTTTTGAAGGTTGTGGCCCAAAAAGTGGCCGCCAAGCCCAAACGCTTTGGCAAAAACCCCTTTACTGGCGAAGACCAATGGTTTGCAGCTAAACCGGCCAGCGTACGGGTGAAAGTTCGTCCTTTGAAGAAACTGAAGGATGCGCCCCTGTAATCATTGCTGAATTGGTTGTATTAAACAGCCTCGGCATGCCGGGGCTTTTTTAACCGTATAGGCCAACCTTTTGGTAGATGCCCAATATGACCAATAATATTCAACCCTTTCCAACCCGCAGGGCCGATCGGGTTAAGGTTCAGCTCTCCGTCAATATTAATGGCGTACGCGGAACGTCAAAACGGGCCCTTGGTTTCTGGTAGTCCATCCATGAGAGCGGAATTCTTTGATTTGATGGCAGAGTTCACGCACTTTGGGCTGTGGTATGCCATTGTGATTGGGCTTGCCATCGGCAGTTTTTTGAATGTGGTCATTCACCGCGTACCCAAAGCCCTATTTACCCGCCACGTCGAAGATGGGGGCGCCGCCAAGACCGCTTCCCCGTGGCTATCCGTCATTTATCCCGCTTCTACGACGCCTTGCTGCCATCAGGCCATCGCTTGGCATGACAATATTCCCGTATTGTCATGGTTGTTGTTAAGGGGACGCTGCCGGCATTGCCAGCAACCCATTTCACTGCGCTACCCCATGGTGGAATGCATGACCAGCATCGCCATCGTTTGGGCTTTCATGCATTTCGGGTTGTCTTGGATAGCCCTATGGTATTGCCTGCTGTTGGCGATATTGATTGCACTTTTTTTTATTGATTTGGACACCTGCTATTTGCCAGATGACCTCACCTACAGCGCGCTGTGGTTGGGGTTATTGGGTAGCGCCTTGGGCATATTGCCATTGTTGCCGGCTAATGCCATTTTGGGAGCCTGTGCAGGTTACGCATTGTCCTGGTCGGTGAATGCCGCGTATTGGCTGTTGCGCCGGCGCGATGGCTTTAGAGGTGGCGATTTTAAGCTGATGGCAACCTTGGGGGCTTGGCTGGGCGTGTCGGCCATTCTTCCTATACTGGCTGTGGCCAGTGCGCTGGCCTTATTGGGAGTGGTTGCTTTGATGCTGGTTCGCCGTGAACAGTTTTCGTGGGGAGGCAGACTGCCCTGCGGTCCCTTTTTAATTGCGGCAGGGGTTTTTATCGCGCTATAACGATAGTTGGGGTGAGGATCAATATCCGAACGCAGTTATAGCGGCTTCGCAGAGCAAGTACTGCTTTAACGAAGCCACTGAACCAAGGGTTTTCTTAGTGTCGGGCGGTCTGCAGTAAACCTCAATAAGCGTCTTTTTTTGGAGATTTTCTTGTGAAGAGCAGTTCTAGTATCGTCCTTACGATCCTTTTTCTGTTTATGGGTGTAACGGGGGCCATGGCCAATGAGGTTCAGGTGGCTGTGGCGGCCAACTTTACCGAACCTGCGCAAAAAATTGCAGTGGAATTTGAGAAAGATACCGGACATAAAGCAATACTGTTGTTTGGTGCCACTGGAATGCTTTACGCTCAAATTAAAAATGGCGCGCCTTTTGAAGTACTGCTGGCTGCGGACGAGCATACACCGACCCGTCTAGAGCGGGATGGGGGAGCCGTTTTCGGCAGCCGCTTTACCTATGCCATAGGTACGTTGGTTTTGTGGTCGGCCAAGAGTGGCAGGGTGGATGATCGGGGTGAAATATTATCGAAAGGCAGTTTCAATCATATTGCCATAGCCAACCCAAAGTTGGCGCCTTATGGCGCCGCCGCCGTGGAAGCGCTGACGGCTCTGAAATTGCTGGACGCCCTTCAACCCAAAATGGTGATAGCTGAGAATATCGCTCAGGCGTATCAGTTCAGCGCCACCGGTAACGCGGAAGTGGGTTTTGTGGCCCTGTCCCAGGTGCTTAAAGACGGCAACTTAAAAGAGGGGTCCGCCTGGATTGTGCCTGCGGGTTTGTATCATCCCATTCGTCAGGATGCTGTGTTACTGGAAAAAGGGCGTGACAATCCAGCCGCCCAGTCTTGGCTTCTTTACCTAAAGGGTGATAAAGCCCGAGCAATGATTAAGTCTTACGGTTACGGGTTGTGATTGGCTAATATTGAATGAGATGGCAGCACAACCATTGCATTAGTGAGGGCGTATGATCAGGCATCAGCGGTTAACTGTGGTGCTGCGGGAATTTCCTTAAGCCCTCTCGCAAGAATTGCAGTTGTTTTTCGAAGTTTCGGCAACCATCGCACATGATCAGGTGAAAGCGCAGGTTGGTTCTCAGAAATATACCGAGCTTTCTATCCATTCCCTGAGACATCAGCGCAGTTGCCTGCTTACAATTCAACATCTCGATCCTCCACATTAAACCATTTTTCATTCAGGCAAAGTCTTAACGCCGCCAGTTTTTACAAGAATATGGCAGATGGAATTAAGAAGTTCTGTTTTTCCCAGGCCCTTGGAAAGAGTCTCCATGCAAATATTAAGGGTGCGTAATGCGCGATTGACCCTTTCTTGAATCAGTTTGGCTTGTCCTAGCAGACTCATACAGACACTCTCAAGAATGCATTTTTACAATGTTAATTTATGCAGTAGGTAAAGTCCAGATGTTGAACCGGTTGGATATACATAACAGATTGAAAATATTAATAAAATTATAAAAAATGGCGCCTTGAGACTACATGTGAATTTGCGGGTGCTTGAGGCCAGTCATTTGCGGCCAGATGAGGCCATTTTGGTGTGACGTTTTTGGTCTTGGACGGGGTTATTGGTAACCTGCAAGTCTGATCAGCGGCCACATTGATGTATCACCCATCTGCTAGGAGGGTCACAACGTATCACGCCCAACGATGGGTGAGACGATGGGTGGAATGCCATTATCACATGCAACACCTTGATTTACAAGGAAGAATGGCGGGGCAGAAGATACCAGATCACAAACCGCCTAAGATTTTGATGGACAAGCAAATCAAGCACTTGGGTTCCAGTTCACCTTTCTAAATGTTGAGACAGCCTTTAGTTGTGTGCATGATTCGAATTAAAACAACCCACGGAATAAAAGCACTGGCAACAAGTATCGAAAATCTCGGTGATCAATACGTTAGTCCACCGTCCCGGGTGATCGAAGGATGGGCGAAGTCATTGGGATCTCCCGACATCTAGGACTAAGCGGACTAACTAACCCGCCAGGCACCGAAGCGTATGGCTGCACCGGTCAGAAATCCCTGAGCAGCCAATCCCAATGAAATAACCCAGAAGAACTGCGCCGCGCTGGCGCTAGGCGCGCTCGCAACGGAAATACAACCCAGCACGATAACGATCACACGTAACACGCTGGCTATCACTGGCCACAATACACGCCCTGCGCCCTGGGAGGCGAAGTACAGGCACAGGGATACGCCATAAAAGGCATAGAACGGACCAACGATCTGCAGATAGCTTCGGCATGCGTCACGGACTGTCTCGGCTTGGGTAAAGAGATTAGCCCAGAGACCTGGAAACAAAGCTACTGCCCCACCAACGAGGCCGCATAAGACTGCGCTGTAAATAGCTGCCGTCCAACCGGCCAAGTGCCCTCGCTCGATAGCGTTGGCACCGAAATGCACCCCTACCAGTGCAGTAGCGGCGGCACCAAAGCCAAAGATCATGGGTACCAACAGCAACTCGAGGCGTGCGCCAATACCGTAGCCTGCAAGTACATCCACCCCAAGGTGAGCCACAAAACCGGTAATCACCATCACCGTCGCAGTGGTGCTGATGGGATTGACGGCTGCAAGCGAACCAAGTTTCAGCAATTTGACAATGGGAGCTGCTTCAAAACGCAAGCTGGTCATGCTTAGGCGAAGTTCAACGCATCTATTCACCAAGAAATTCAACAGCAAAACAGCTGCAATGGCATTGCCAAAAACAATACCTGCAGCAGCACCGGCGATACCCATACTAGGGAGTGGTCCCCAACCGAACACAAGTCCGCCTGCAACAACAACCTGTAGCAATGAGCCTGTTAGCAGACATTTAGCGGCCACTGACATGTGCCCAGTTGCACGTACGATAGCCGCCAGAGCATTGGTTAGCCACAGAGTGACACAGCCTGCAAAAAGCATATTTGAATAGGCCAAAGCCTGTTCAAGCACCATTCCGCGACCGCCAAGCAGGCTGTAAATCCCACGTCCACCAAGGAGGAAGATTGCAGAGCACAGGCCAGCCAGCAACAACGTCATCAGCACCGCGTGGTGGGCAAGTGCTTCAGCCCCTTTGCGATCGCCAGCACCCAAGAGCCGCGCGACCGCACCGGTGATCGTTCCACCGAACGAGCCCGCTGACAACATCATGACCAGCATCATCATTGGGAAACCCAGTGCAAGCCCTGCCAAGGCTTCTGTACCCAGTTGTCCAACATACCAAGCCTCGGCCATCAAGGTGGCCATGGTCACCACCATGGAAAGCATGTTCGGTGCTGCCAGACGAATGATGGTTCGCCCGATAGGAGCAGTCAGGAGCGGAGACGACTGTGTCATTGCGTTGATTTTTTCGAGTGGTTCGGAGTGTTAATTCCGAGGATGTCGGCATGAAAGTGCTTTAAGTGGACCTGCGCCCATCCGCCAAGCGCGATGAGGATGGGACGTAACTCAGTCCCGCTTTCGGTGAGTTGAAAGGCATTGTTTCTCTGGGATGCCTGAGGGTTGACACGTTGTATCAACTTCAAGCCCACGAGCAAATCAAGTCTGGCAGCAAGGATGTTCGTCGATATGTGTTCCGGTGACTTAAGTAATTCCGAGTAAGTGCGCGGCCCATGAACGATCAAGTCACGAATGATCAACAACGACCACTTGTCGCCGAGCACGTCCAAAGCAGAGCTGATCGGACACACCGAGCGCCAATCAATTTCTGAGTCGCTTTTCACAACACAACCTTTTGCAGCTGAATTTTTTCCATAAGCCTTAAGCACCCCAAACGATTTCAAGCTCAGAACTTAGAGATTTTTGTGTTCCCTAGTTTGAACAAATCACATGCCCTCAACCAGCAAAATTTGCCCAACTTCAGTCAGCTCATTGATCCTGAGTTCCTTTAATGGCTGATATTCAGGCGAGTTATACCAAGCTTGTGCCATCTCCATGCTGGGAAACTTCAAGATGGCGGCCCAACTTCCATCCCATTTCCCCTCCAAAACAGTTGGTGCTGGCGTACCAGCAATCATTTGGCCACCTAATTTCATGAGGCTCGCTATGGCTGCCTGCGCATAGCGCACTGACAGTTCCTCTAAGCTTTTTGCTTTGACTTGAACCATGAAGTAAGCGGGTTTTGCGGTTTCAAGATGGGTCATTTTTAATTCCTGTAGTGGGGAAAATTGGTCAAACGTTGGACGAGGCTCAGTTATTTCGAAATGGACGCTGCCATCTCTCTGAAGGAGGTGGCCATCGGTGTTGGCTTCCAGTTCAACACATCGAACGTGGCGCTATTTTCATAGGATGCTTTTCTCCCAATGAAGGGCAGCATACCTTTGGCCTCAGGGTCAAATTTGCTCATGAATTTCAGAAGAAAAGTCGGCGCTTTCATTGAAGGGGCTTTTTTGTACCCAGCCTCTCTTAAAACTTGCGCCACGGTTGCCATCGAAACAGGCTCTGCAGTGCACGCAATGAAGCGCTTCCCGGCCGCGCCACTTGCGGTCATCGCCGCGACATGAAGCTTGGCCACGTCTCTTACATCAACCATACCCATGGCCATGTCAGGGATCATGGGAATTTTTCCTGTGATCAATTTGTTCATCATGGTCACACTTTGACCGTCTAGCTCTGCGCCCAAGGAAGGCCCAAAAACCGCCCCTGGGTTGATAACCGTCATTTCCATATTTCCGCCATTGGCAGCCTCCCAAGCTGCGCGCTCTGCCAGCGTTTTGCTTTTTGCATAAGCTCCGATGTCCGCATCGGTATCGGACCAGTCGGTTGGTCCATACCGGCCGGTCTCTTTTCCAGCGATGATGGCGAAGGTAGATGAAGTCAGAACCAGCCTTTTCACACCTGCAAACTGTGCTGCGGCTATGACCCTCTTGGTGCCTTCGACAGCAGGCGTAATAAGCTCGCTTTCATCTTTTGGTTCTTTGAGTAAGAACGGCGAAGCAACGTGAAGGACATACGTAGATCCCTCCATAGCCTCCTTCCATCCTTTGTCCGAAAGTAAATCAACTTCCACAAAACTCAATTTTTTGATGGATGCAACACGTGAAATCGCGGATCGCGTCTCGTCAGCCTTTGAGCGCGAACGAATGGCTCCAACAACTTCATATCCTTGCCGCAATAGTTCCGCAGCACAGTGCTGCCCTATATAGCCGGTGATACCTGTCAAAAATACCTTTTGCATAAGTCGTACTCCATGGATGCGTTATCTTAACTTGTCTTTTGCAAGCTTAACACATGACTTGCAAAATGCAAGTCATTGGAGCGATTTAACTTTCTTTTGACTCAAAATGGGACAGAGCTCACCTGTTCAATGGTGGGACTTTGTTTTAGGACGCGATCGCAAAGCCACTTGCTGAAAGTTGGACGCCCCCCATCGAGAAGTAGTCGTTCAGCGGGTTGGTGCACATGGAGAGCATCTCACCCTGGTAGAGCAGCCTTTCTGCGATCTGAGCCGTCATTTGCCTACCTCCATGGAGTGCTGCGTGCACGTAGTCTTGGCGATTTGAACACTACCCCTGGCTCACGTGGTGAGCCTTTGGACTGCTAGCTTCAGGATAGATCAATCATGCTTGGACAATTTTACCCCGATTTCAGTTAAGCTTGGGGCATTCGGAGGATCCCCATGCCACAAATTGTGGAACCAGCCATGACCGTTCGGGACGTTGCGGCGTTCTTGAACGTTGACGAAAAAACCATCTACAGACTTGCCCAAAAAGGCGACCTTCCCGGCTTCAAGGTCTTAGGGTCTTGGCGCTTTCAACGGCCAGATCTTGAAGCTTGGATTGCAGAGCGTAAAGACCAAGCAGCCGCTAGACAGAAATAAAACACGGAGCACATATGGCCACAAAGACAAAAGCACCAAAAGCAACTCAAGAAAAATCTTCAAGCGCAAATCTAGGGTTTGAATCGAAGCTATGGCTGGCGGCTGACAAGCTGCGCGGCACAATGGATTCAGGAGAGTACAAGCACGTTGTGCTTGGGCTGCTTTTTCTTAAATACATTTCTGATGCATTCGAAGACCTCAATGCAAAGCTCATTGAAGGCAAAGGCGAATTCAAAGGATCTGACGCAGAAGACCCCGACGAATACGCGGCACACAATGTCTTCTGGGTACCCATTTCTGCAAGATGGGCAACTCTTCGCGCAAAAGCCAAACAACCTGAAATTGGCAGGCTTGTCGACGATGCCATGGTTGCAATCGAAAAAGACAATCCCCGCCTTAAAGGTGTTCTGCCTAAAGACTACGCTCGCCCTGCAATTGATAAACAGCGTCTGGGGGAATTAATTGATCTCTTCGCATCGATCGGGCTTGGCGACGCTGAGCATAAAGGTAAGGACATGCTCGGACGTGTGTACGAGTATTTCCTGTCTCGATTCGCCAGCGCGGAAGGTAAGAATGGTGGCGAGTTCTACACCCCAGCATGTGTGGTTCAAACCATAGTGCAAATGCTGGCCCCCTACAAAGGCCGCATCTACGACCCCTGCTGCGGATCAGGTGGCATGTTCGTTCAAAGCGAAAAGTTTGTTGAAAGCCACGGCGGCAAGATCGGTGACATCTCAGTCTATGGACAGGAGATGAATCACACCACACGACGTTTAGCCATCATGAACTTGGCCATTCGCGGAATCGAAGCAGACATAGGTCCGGAGCCAGCCGACACATTTCGTCGCGATTTACACAAAGACCTCAAGGCCGACTTCATCATCGCAAATCCGCCATTCAACATCAGTGATTGGTCGCGGGACGAATCAGATGTGCGGTGGAAATATGGAATACCCCCAAAAGGCAATGCCAACTTTGCCTGGGTGCAGCACATTATTCATCACCTTGCACCAACTGGCATGGCAGGATTTGTATTGGCCAATGGAAGCATGTCTTCCAATTCTTCTGGGGAAGGAGAAATTAGAAAGTCTCTGATAGAAAACGATCTAGTCGATTGCATGGTCTCAATGCCTGGGCAGCTTTTTTATAGCACGCAAATTCCGGTTTGCCTGTGGTTTTTAACTCGTAATAAAAACGACGGAAAAAGAAGAGACCGTCGCAAAGAAACTCTTTTTATTGATGCTCGGAAAATGGGATCTATGGTTGATCGGGTTCACCGTGAGCTTAGCGAAGAAGATTTGATTTTAATTGCGTCAACTTATCACGCTTGGCGCGGCGACAAAGAAGCAGAACCGTATGTCGATATACCAGGATTTTGCAAATCTGCAACAAACGCAGAGATAGCTTCGCACGGTCATGTGCTCACTCCAGGGCGTTATGTGGGGGCGATGGAAATTGAAGACGACGGAGACCCATTTGAAGAGAAAATGCCTAGGCTAGTTTCTGAGCTTTTTGCACAATTCTCAGAAAGAATTACTTTGGAACAAGCTATAACTTCAAATCTCAAAGATCTTGGATATGCCGAATAATTGGCCATCGACGACTATTGGACAAGTCACTAGTCGAGTGACTAAAGGCACCACTCCAACAACCCTAGGTGGAAAATTTGTCGACTTCGGCGTCAATTTTGTCAAGGTGGAATCACTTGCAGAAGATGGTCGGATTTTGACCGACAAGCTTGCTCATATTGACATCCAAACAGACGCTTTATTACCGCGATCAAGATTAGAAGCTGACGATATTCTTTTCACCATAGCAGGAACTATCGGCAGGACAGCTATTGTGCCTAAATGGCTCTTACCAGCGAATACAAATCAAGCAGTTGCGATTGTTCGACCTAATCAAAGCGTTATTCTCCCTCGTTTTCTATTTTACGTTCTGAGGGATGAAACTCGCATAACACATGCACGAACTAGAGTAGTTCAATCCGTGCAAGCTAACTTTAGTCTTTCAGAGCTTTCTTCTCTTGAAATACCACTTCCCCCATTCAGAGACCAGAAAGCGATTGCTTCGGTGCTTGGAGCATTTGACAGTCTGATTGAGTTGAATAGGCAAATGAATACTACGCTTGAGGCGATGGCCCGTGCCTTGTTTCAAAGTTGGTTTGTAGATTTTGATCCCGTGCGAGCTAAGCTTGATGGCATTAAGCCCATCGGATTAGATGATGCAACAGTAAAGCTTTTTCCTGCAGCATTTCAAGACTCCGCGCTTGGACACATACCCCAAGGTTGGGAAATTAGAAGTCTTGATAAGACTGCAGATTATTTAAACGGCTTAGCACTTCAGAAATATCCTCCTAGTGACGGACCGACATTTCCGGTAATAAAAATTGCGCAACTGCGCAAAGGAGATGTGATTGGTGCTGATCGATGCAATACAGAGTTGCCGCAACAATATGTTGTGGAAGATGGGGATGTTTTGTTCTCTTGGTCTGGCAGTCTTGAAGTAGACCTCTGGTGCGGAGGAACCGGCGCACTGAATCAACATCTGTTCAAGGTGACCTCGCAGGAGTTTCCAAAGTGGTTTTACTACCTCTGGACTCTTCATCATCTCGATGAATTTCGACTTATTGCGGCGTCAAAAGCCACCACAATGGGCCATATTCAACGTAGCCATATTACCGATGCCAAGGTTGTTGTACCACCGCGCATATTGTTAGATGCAATGACGCAAACGATGTCACCAATCATTGACCAGCTCATCGCAAACAGAATTCAATCTAGATCTCTTGCGGTACTTCGTGACACATTGCTACCGAAATTGTTGAGCGGTGATTTAAGCGTCGAGAACTTGCAATCATGACAGTAATTACTGAAGACACCGTCGAGTATGCTGCTGTCGAATGGTTTGAGTCGTTAGGTTATGAATACCTTGATGCACGCACAATCGCTCCAGGCGAACCAAATTCCGAACGAGGCTCTTTTGGTGATGTTGCACTCGAGCGTCGGCTCCACGAAGCCATAGCCCGGCTAAACCCAGAGGCACCAACCGAGGCACGAGAGGACGCACTTCGTAAAGTCCTACGTGTTGAAGGACCTTCGCTGATTGCAGCAAACCAGATATTTCATCGGATGTTTTCAGAAGGCGTGGAGGTTGAGTACCGTCGAAGTGATGGTTCCATTGCTGGCGACAGGCTTCGCCTTGTGGATTTCAACGACCCAGAAGCAAACGATTGGCTCGTTGTAAATCAGTTCACGGTGATCGAAGCTCAAAACAATCGCCGTCCAGATCTGGTGGTGTTTTTGAACGGACTTCCGATTGCCGTTCTTGAACTCAAAAACGCAGCCAACGAAAATGCGTCCATCCGAAATGCCTACAAGCAACTGCAAACCTACAAAGAACAGATCAAGACGCTATTTCGCTACAACCAAATTCTTGTGATCTCGGATGGGCTTCAGGCACGAGCAGGCTCGCTGACTGCCAACTGGGAATGGTTTAAGGTCTGGCGAACCATTGATGGAGAAGCTGAAGCCCCTCCAACAAGCCTTGAGTTGGAAGTTCTGATTCGTGGATTGTTTGACCGGCAGCGGCTGCTCGCAATGACGCGCAATTTCATTGCTTATGAGCAGGATGAGAAAGGCCGAACTACCAAGCTACTGGCTGGTTACCACCAGTTCCACGCGGTGAATAAGGCAGTGGAGCAAACCATACGCGCAAGCCATAGAACTGGCGACCGCAGGGCCGGGGTTGTATGGCACACCCAGGGATCTGGCAAAAGCCTGTCAATGCTGTTCTATGCAGGACGCATTTCCCGCGATGCTGCCATGGCAAACCCAACAGTGGTTGTCTTGACCGATCGAAACGATCTGGATGACCAGTTGTTCGGTCAGTTCAATCGGTGCAGTGATGTTCTAGGTCAAAAGCCCAAGCAAGCAGGAGGACGAGCAGAGTTGAGAACTTTGCTTCAAGTAGCAAGCGGTGGCGTTGTTTTCACGACCATTCAAAAATTTATGCCGGAGGAAAAAGGTGATCGGATGCCTTGCCTCTCAGATCGTCGAAACATTGTTGTGATTGCCGACGAGGCGCATCGCAGTCAATACGATTTGATCGATGGGCTTGCTAGGCATATGCGCGACGCACTGCCTAACGCATCCTTTATTGGATTCACTGGGACACCAATTGAGAAGACAGACTCCAATACTAGGGCTGTTTTCGGCGACTACATTTCCATTTACGACATCCAGCAGGCCGTGGCAGATGGGGCAACCGTTCCCATTTATTACGAAAGCAGAATCGCCAAACTTGGACTTCTCGAACAAGAGTTGCCTCGCGTTGATGCTGAATTCGAAGAACTGACAGAACAAGAAGAGGAGTCAACGAGACAACGTCTTCGTGCTAAGTGGGCGGCACTGGAGGCGCTCGTTGGCGACCCTAAGCGCATTGCACTAATTGCCAAGGACTTGGTCGATCACTTTGAACGACGTCAAGAAGCCATCAAGGGTAAGGCGATGGTTGTTTGTATGAGTCGACGCATCTGTATTGATCTACTCAACGCCGTCGTCAAGCTTCGCCCTGATTGGGCCAGCGCACCTAACGATGACGAGCAGATCGAGTCCCATAAGAAGTGCGTTGCCAAGATTATCATGACAGGCTCCGCAGACGATGAGTTGGATTGGCAACCACACATACGCAACAAACAGCGACGTAGCGAGCTGGCACTGCGGTTCAAAGATTCAAGCGATCCCTTTTCGATCGTGATTGTGCGTGACATGTGGCTGACCGGATTTGACGCGCCGTGTTTGCACACGATGTATGCGGACAAGCCTATGCGCGGTCATGGACTCATGCAGGCAATTGCCCGTGTGAATCGCGTTTTTAAAGACAAGCCTGGAGGTCTAATTGTTGACTACCTTGGCTTGGCCGATCAACTCAAAGAGGCCCTTGCCACTTACACCTCAAGCGGTGGCCGAGGCAGCACCAGCGAAAGTACGGACGCAGCTGTTGAAATACTGGTCGAGAAGTGCGAAGTCGCTCGATCCATGCTTCATGGGTACGACTGGTCTAGCTGGATGACCGCCGGTGGCGCACAGAGACTAGCCCTGATTCCTGGAGCACAGGAACATATTCTTGAACAAGAAGACGGCAAGAAGCGTTTTGTAACCGTATCGACTGAGATTTCAAGAGCGTTCGCTCTTTGCGCTACCCGGCCAGAGGCTATTGATCTCAGAGATGAAATCGGTTTTTATCAAGCCATTCAGTCAGCGCTTAAAAAGTCTGAAATCAGTGAGCGTGACGATGTCGATCTTGATCATGCAATACAACAGATCGTTTCGAGTGCGATTTCTGCGCCTGGCGAAGTCATCGATGTATTCTCAGCTGCTGGCCTGAAGCGACCGGACATTTCTATTTTGTCTGAAGACTTCCTCAAGGAAGTCATGGGTATGAAGCACAAAAACCTTGCTGCTGAAATCCTGGCGAAGTTGCTTGCGGGTGAAATAAAGGCGGGCTCTAGCCGAAACGTGGTTCAAAGCAAATTATTTAGCGAAATGCTGAAGAAGACCCTGGCTGCTTATCACAACCGTGCGATCGCGACACAAGAGGTCATCGAAGAGTTGATTAAGCTGGCTCGAGCCATTGAAGAGGCGAAGAAGCGTGGCGAAAAGCTAAAGCTAACTGAAGAAGAGCTGGCTTTCTATGACGCCCTTGCAGCTAATGAAAGCGCAGTTCGTGCCATGGGAAATAAGGAGTTGCAGATCATTGCTGCAGAGCTTGTGACCAAGGTTCGCAACAGCGTCACCATTGACTGGACACTAAAAGATAACGCCCGCGCCAGGATCAAGGTGATGGTGAAAAAAATCTTGCGTTTCTACGGTTATCCGCCAGACCTACAGGATGAGGCAGTTCAAACAGTTTTACTTCAAGCTGAAACGCTTTGCAAAGACTGGGCTGTTCAAGATCACGGATAGTTTTTTCAAAGGATCGCTATGTTAGATGTACCAACCATCGATCAACTCTCAGCCTTGCGCAAAGGGCTTCGAAAGCGAAAGGCACCGGTAGTTCGAGCCGGTATGCGCGGATCTTTTGAGTCGCTTGGTTCATTTTCTGTGACCAAAGCTGCTGATTCTTTTCTGATGGAGTGGCAAATCAAAGATGGTACTTCGAAATCGTTGAGCTTCAAAGACCTTTGCACCGATCCAGGGCTTGAATTAGATCGACTGGAGCTGGGCTGGTTGATCGCAGCCATGTTTGATTTCGAAGCTCAACGCATCATGGATTCAATCGGTCACCCGATCGAAGCTTTCAATGCAGCGTCTGAACCCCGAAAGGCAGCCGATGACTGGAGACACTGGGCGAAAGTGAAAGCTGGCCAAATGTCTGGGCTTTGATGGAATAGCCATGTCCTCTGAAATCAAGAAAATCTATGAGCTAGTCCGCACGCAAGTACAGATTGCTGTTGTAGAGGAATCTCGAATGGCATCCTTCAATCTTAGCGGTCGTGGGCATGAACCAAGAGTCACCTTGAATCGGCGACTAGCAGGGGTTTTACGGGGGCAAAATATCCCATCGGTATACATTTCCGGTTTTGGTGCAAACAGTCATTACCCATTGCGAGTTTTCCAAAGGGCCGAAAAAAGCATCAAGAAATTGCTACCCAACGCTCCCTTTGCAATTTATTCAGGAGTGGCTTACCTGTCAGAGCCGGTGATTTCGCCAAGAAGGCAAAAACGGCTTATTCCTACTACCGCGCGAAACTCACGAGATGAACTCCTTCGCCGGGGCTGGTCGATGCGTGGCGCATGGGCTGAAAAAAGAATAGGTCAAACTCGCCTTGTTCTTTCTGGGCGATTTGAAATTGGAGGCGTTCCGCACGTTAGCCTTTCGTTTCACCCGCGTTTTAACGTTGATGATGCTTTGATCCAAGCTAAATCTAATCTAGCTGCATTGCTCGCTACAAAAGCTAGGCCAACGAAGGCTAAGCCTAAAAAGTCAGATTTTGACTTCCTCGAATCCAATGAAGAATATGGCGATGGCTTTTCAGCTAGCTTGATGGATGGTCCCTCGGTCGACCTTTTTGAGATTGCGGATTTTGAATGGACTTCTGAACTCAACGACGCCGTCTGGGGCAATTACAACTGGAAAAGCTTGCTCGAAGAATGTAGGTCGGTTGAGATCATCGAGACTGATCGACACGATCACGTCCCGGGAATGAGCGATGTCTTTTTCTGGGTTGCGATCGATGATGCGAAAAGTTTTAAAAAGGAACTCCGCAAGGTCATATTGGCAGCAATCAAGGGCCAGTAACAGCCGTCAATTTATCAAAAATCAGATATGAAATATTAAGAAATTTATATGGCCAAAGCAGAAGCATCGGTTGACGAACTAGTCGGAATGATTGAACGCGGTGAACTGCGCCTGCCTGAGATGCAGCGGAAGTATGTTTGGCGTTCAACCAGGGTTCGTGATTTTCTGTGCTTCCGATATAGTAAATCTGAGGGGATGTGCTATGAGTAAAAAAACAGAACTGAAAGACATTGACATCGACCAGTTATTTGACGAGATTGAAGAAGAATTTGAGCGCCAAACTCCCGATGAACGCCAAGCGAACCAAGAGAAATTTCGATTGGAACATCCAGAGCTTGATAAAGAGTTAGACGCGTTAGTTTCTGAATTTAAGACTTCCCAAACTACCAGTTGTTTGTCTGCAAGCACTCCAAATGATGCACTTTTAGAAATACTCACTAAAGCACGAAATGCAGGTATCGCTGCAATCAACTCTGACACCACGACTTTCGTTTCAGATGATCAAGACTGTTACCCACGTGGAATAGTACTTACCATTGAGCGCAATCGGCCCGAGTGGGAATTACTTAAAAGGCTTGGAAAAGAAATTCCATGGCTAACCGTAGATCGGCGCCTGCGTAGACTGAGCATTTCATCTGGCATGAAAATGTCATTTAAATTAACTGTGTTCGCTTATCAATCGGCGGTCGCCGATTCCCTAAATGCTAGTGGGATTTCTTGTTATGCAGACGTTCACTGGAGGGATTGACATTCCGCGATGCGCTCCTTGGCATGAACGATATTGCATATGATCATTGCCACCCAAACTACATCAAGCCACGAAATTTCATTCAACTTGGTTCAAAGCCTGTTTTGCCGAAACCCGAAACATCACAGCTCGGAACCAAGTTCGAAAAAGTCATGAGGTTTTGAGACAAACGGGGTTTGAGACGCCTTTCCAGGGTCGCTGCCGTAGGTCGCAGTCAGGAGCCCAAAGCAAAAAGCCCCGCGTGGTGCGGGGCCTGAGGCCACCTCAAAGCCTGCTGAGCAGGTTTGAGGTCTTTGTACTGGCGGAGAGAGAGGGATTCGAACCCTCGATACAGTTTTTGACCGTATGCTCCCTTAGCAGGGGAGTGCCTTCGACCTCTCGGCCATCTCTCCGGGTCATTACAGGGCTAAATACTACTTAAGCGGGCTATTATCCCTTAGCTGGAGGCATTGCGCTATCAAGATTGAAGGCCTTATGCAGGGCGCGCACTGCTAATTCCATATATTTCTCGTCTAACACCACCGAAATCTTGATTTCGGATGTGGAAATCATCTGAATATTGATGCCTTCTTCCGACAGGGTTTTGAACATTTTACTGGCCACCCCGGCATGTGAGCGCATACCCACCCCCACCAAGGACACTTTGCAAATTTTATTATCCCCGCGCACCTCACGGGCACCGGTGCTGGGTTTAATGGTGTTGTTGAGCAAATCCAAGGTTTTTTGATAGTCGTTGCGGTGTACGGTAAAGGAGAAATCCGTAGAGCCGTCCACGCCTATGTTTTGGATGATCATGTCCACATCCACTTGAGCGCTGCCCACGGGCTCTAAAATGGCGTAAGCAATGCCGGGGCGATCGGGCACGCCCAATAAAGATAGCTTGGCTTCGTCGCGGTTAAAAGCGATGCCAGAAATAATGGGTTGTTCCATTTTTGATTTTTCCTCAAAGGTAATGAGTGTGCCGTTGTTGTTGTCCTCGAAACTGGACAGCACGCGCAGCTTGACTTTGTACTTGCCGGCAAATTCTACCGAGCGAATTTGCAGCACTTTAGAGCCCAAACTGGCCATCTCCAGCATTTCTTCGAAGGTGATGGTCTCCAATCGACGGGCTTCGGGCACCACGCGTGGATCGGTGGTGTACACCCCATCCACGTCGGTATAAATTTGGCATTCATCTGCTTTCAGGGCCGCCGCTAACGCCACACCAGTGGTATCTGAGCCGCCACGGCCCAACGTGGTGATGTCCCCATGTTCAGTGGTGCCTTGGAAGCCCGCCACCACCACCACTTTTCCGGAATCCAAATCAGCACGCATGCGTTTTTCATCAATTTCCAAAATACGGGCTTTGGTGTGCGATTCGTCCGTGAGGATGCGCACTTGACCGCCGGTGTAGCTCTTGGCGGGTACGCCGCGAGCAATGAGGGCCATGGACAACATGCCAATGGTGACTTGCTCGCCGGTGGAAATCATCACGTCTAATTCGCGCGGTTCCGGCTGAGCCTGAATTTCTCGTGCCAGTTTGATCAGACGGTCGGTTTCGCCACTCATGGCCGACACCACCACCACTACTTGGTGCCCCTCGCTGTGAAAGCGCGCCACGCGCTCCGCCACCTTCTTAATGCGCTCTGGATTGGCCACAGACGTGCCACCATACTTTTGTACAATCAATGCCATAACTGCCAAGTACCGGGAAAAAACCCATATATTACCGAAAGTTGACAGTGTATGCGAGTGTCTTTACATGGTCTGGTGGGCCTATCAATGGCAGAATAGCTCTTTAACCAGCGATGCCGAATTCACCATGACCCCCCTAGCCCTTACCCAAGCCGCCCAGTTGCTGTGGAATCACTGGCAGAACAGTACGCGCCTAGCGGTGTTGCCCGATGCCTGTCGCCCCAAAAGCCGTGTGGAGGGCTATGCCATACAGGCGCAATTGGCCGCTCTTTCAGGGCAAGCCACCTTGGGCTGGAAAATTGCCGCCACCACGCTGTCTGGTCAGCGTCACATTAATGTGGCAGGTCCCATTGCCGGGCGCTTATTGCAAGATAAGGTGTTGCCCAACGGCTCCGCAGTGCCATTGGGGAATAACCATATGCGCGTAATTGAGGCCGAGCTGGTGTTTCGTTTTGCAGAGGATTTACCCCCTTGCTCGATGCCTTACACGGAATTGGAAGTGATGGCCGCCATCGATGCCGTATTGCCTGGTATAGAAATTCCCGATTCGCGTTATGAAGATTTCTGTGTGGTGGGTGATGCACAACTGATTGCGGAAAACGCCTGTGCCGCGTGGTTTGTCTTGGGTGAATCGACTCCTGTTAATTGGCGTGCTCTGGATTTTAAAACCCATGTGGTAAAAGCCTTTCGTAATGAGGTGTTGGCCGGCGAGGGTACCGGCGCTTTGGTGCTGGGCGATCCTAAAACAGCTTTGGTGTGGATTGCCAACGAACTCTCAAGCGTGGGAGAGGGCTTGCGCGCTGGTGATATTGTGACCACCGGTACTGTAGTGACACCGGTTAAGGTGGAGCCAGGTGATGAGGTGCGTTGCGACTTTGGCGTGCTGGGCACAGTGTCCGTGCGTATCGTGTAAACGATTGATGACCCAAACGCCACTCACTTTTGCTGACCATAACCGTGATGTCATGGGGCTTACCCACGTATATCCCGTGGTGTCGCGTCGTGCCGCTGGGGTATCTGTGGGCATTAATCTCAATACCAACAATGCCTGTAATTGGGCCTGCGTATATTGTCAGGTCCCCAACCTTACGCGTGGCCCAGCTCCGAAAACCGATTTAACGTTGTTGCGCAGCGAGCTCAATACCATGCTGGCAGCCATTCAAACCGGTACCTTTATGCAGTCTTATGTACCCGAAGATTTGCGGCGTCTAAACGACATTGCCTTTTCTGGAAACGGCGAACCCACCAGCGCGGACGATTTTGAAGCGGCGGTGCAGGTGGCCATTGAGGCCATGACAGCGCACAACTTGATCGGCATCATTAAACTGGTGGTGATCACCAATGGCAGCTTCGCCCATGAACCGGCAGTGCAGCGCGCCTTCCAGGCCATGGTCGCAGCGAACGGGGAAATTTGGTTTAAATGTGACCGCGGTCGCACGCAAGATATTGTGCGCATCAACAAGATTAATGTAACGCCAGAGCAGGTTTTGAGGCGCTTGGGCGCCGCCGCAGCAGCATGCCCCACTTGGGTGCAGACCTGTATGGTGTCCTGGGATGGGGAGGCGCCCTCAGAAGAGGAAGTGGTGGCATGGTTATCCTTATTGCAGCGGGCCCTCCGCTTAAATATTCCCTTACGCGGGGTGCTGCTGTACAGCTTGGCGCGTCCCTCGTTTCAACCGGATGCCACGCGTATTGCAGCCTTGCCCTTGGCTTGGTTAGAGGTCTTGGGCGAGCGGGTAAAGGCCTTGGGGCTAGAGGTTAAAGTGACGCCCTAAGGTGATTTTTGTGGGATAGGGTTAAGCAATGCTATAATTGCGGATACGCGCCCGTAGCTCAGTTGGATAGAGTACTTGGCTACGAACCAAGGGGTCGTGGGTTCGAATCCTGCCGGGCGCGCCAATAAATCCCATGGGTTAGGTCATTTGGCCTAACCCATTGCGGACAACATAAAAGCTGTGCGCATCGTAAACTACCCAACATGTTCCAAAACATACCCCCTCTAACGCGAACATTACTGTTCATTAATGTCCTGGTCTTCTTGGCTATGGGGGTGTTTGGCAATGGCTTAATCAACACCTTCGCCCTCTGGCCGTGGAGCACGTTGCCTGAATATGGCGACGCCCCCGGCTTTCAGGTTTGGCAAATCATCACCTATAGTTTTTTGCACGGCAGTTTTACCCACCTGTTCTTCAATATGTTTGCCTTGTATTTATTTGGCAGTGAGCTGGAACGGTTATTTGGCGAACGGCGTTTCTTTCAACTGTACTTTGCCAGCGTGATTGCAGCAGCATTGGCACAGTTGGTATTTTCGGCGGCCATGGGCGGCGAGCCGTACCCCACTGTGGGTGCGTCCGGTGGCGTATTTGGACTGCTGCTGGCCTTTGCCTGGTGCTTTCCCAATCGCCAAATTGTATTGCTGATCCCACCTATCCCCATGCCGGCATGGTTATTCGTCACGCTCTACGGGGGTTTGGAATTAATACTGGGCGTAACCGGCACGCAAGAGGGTGTGGCGCACTTCGCCCACTTGGGTGGCATGTTGGGCGCATGGATCTTGCTGCGCTATTGGCGCAGACGCAATTGGCGATGAGTGCGGACAAAAAACCGGCAGTGGTGTTGTTAAGCGGGGGGTTGGACTCTACCACCGTGTTGGCTATCGCCCAGCGGCAAGGCTTTAATGTGTACGCCATGAGTTTTAATTATGGTCAGCGCCATGTATTGGAATTGGATTGTGCGCGCCGTGTGGCTCAAGCCGCCGGTGTGGCCGGACATACCACCGTGGATATTGATTTGCGCGCCATTGGTGGCTCAGCCCTCACCAGCAGTATGGCGGTACCCAAAGATCGCGCCGTGGAGGATATGGCTCACGGTATTCCCATTACCTATGTACCGGCACGCAACACCATTTTTTTATCCTTCGCCCTGGCTTGGGCTGAGGTATTAAATGCGCAAGATATTTTTATTGGGGTGAATGCCTTGGATTACAGCGGCTATCCCGATTGTCGCCCCGAATACATTAAAAGTTATGAAGACATGGCCAACCTCGCCACGCGCGCCGGTGTGGAGGGAACGCAACGCCTCAAAATACATACGCCCCTAATCGCACTCTCTAAAGCCGATATCATTCGTCTGGGAGCCGGTTTGCGGGTGGATTACAGCGTCACCAGCAGCTGTTACGACCCCGCCCCCGATGGGCGCCCCTGCGGCAGTTGCGATTCATGTCAGCTGCGCGCCAAAGGGTTTGCAGAAGCAGGTTTAATGGATCCGTTATTGAAACGCTATGAGTAACACTATTTTATTTTGCGCAGCAGCGGGTTTTGAAGCCGCGCGCCAATTAAACGGACCTGGAGAAGGGCTGCAGGGCGCGCGCTTGCATGGCCATAGTTTTCGAGCCGAAGTGCGTGCGGCCTTGTCGGCTGGTTGGGGCGGATTTGTGGGCGGCGAAGCTGAGGCCCTACAACAACGCTTACAAGAGGTCGTGGCCCCACTGGATTACGCCCATCTGAATAATGTGATTGCCAACCCCACCGATGGCGCGTTGGCACAATGGATTGAAGGCGCGCTGTCCATGAGGGAATTGCAACGCGTGCATTTGTGGAGTGGTCCCGCCGCGGGCGCCACTTGGACCGTTGGGCAGAGCATGCAAGCCTGGCGCCGCTATCGCTTTGAGTCCGCGCATCGACTGCCCCATGTAAGCGCAGGCCATCAATGTGGACGCATGCATGGCCATGGTTTTGAGGTGATGTTTTCTGTAGATGCAGGCGCTGGTGATGCGCTGCATCGCGCCTGGAGCCCTGTGCATCATCAATTACACTTGGCCTGTTTGAATGACATCAAAGGTCTGGAAAACCCCACCAGTGAAATGCTCTGTCAGTGGATCTGGCAGCGTCTTATATCCGCTGTACCTTCCTTGACCGCGGTTACTGTATTTGAAACCGCCAGCTGCGGCTCTGTTTTTGATGGCCAGCGTTATCGCATTTGGAAAGACCTGAGCTTTGACAGCGCCACACGCTTACAGCAGGCTCCCGACGCTGCTCGTCGCGGAGTGCATGGCCACACCTACACCTTGCGTGTGGGGCTCTCTGCACCGCTGCATGCGGTAATGGGGTGGACGGTGGATTATGGTGATGTGAAAACCCTGTTCTCACCCGTGTTTACCCAATTGGACCACCACCCTTTGCATGAGGGTGCAAGTGCTGGGGATATGGTGAGTTTGCTGCACTGGATTCACGCCCAAGTGGCCACGCGCTTGCCCGCCTTAGATTCTCTTGAGCTCTTCGACACGCCCGGCACTGGCGCCCTGATTTCGGGGTTGATTTTGGGGTCAGACCCCGAAAAGCCAAAATCGGGGTCTGACCCCAAAACCCGTAAATGAGTTACAGCGTGAAAGAGCATTTTTTAACGCTGCAAGGGGAGGGCGTTAACGCCGGTCGGGTGGCGGTGTTTTGCCGTTTTACAGGTTGCAACTTATGGAGTGGACGTGAAGCGGATCGCGCGGATGCGCAATGCCATTTTTGTGATACGGATTTTGTCGGTACTGATGGTGCGGGCGGCGGACGTTTTGAAACGGCCGATCTGTTGGCTTGCGCGCTGGCGCAAACTTGGGGCACAGAACGTGCCCATCGTCTGGTGGTCTTAACCGGTGGCGAACCGCTACTGCAAGTGGATGACGCGTTGATTAATGCCTTACACGCAGAAGGTTTTGAAGTAGCTGTAGAAACCAATGGGACGCAACCCATTCCTGCCGGGTTGGATTGGGTATGTGTCAGCCCCAAAGCCGGCACCCAATGCATCGTCACCAAGGGGGATGAGCTAAAGTTTATTTTTCCTCAAAGGGGTCTGACCCCAGAGCAGTTTGAGGCTTTGGACTTCAGGCATTTTTTGCTGCAACCTATGGATAATGCAACGTTGCAGCAAAACACCGAAGCAGCCGTGACTTATTGCCAACAGCACCCCCGCTGGCGGCTTAGTGTGCAAATCCATAAAGTACTGGGGCTTCCTTAAGCCGCTTTAGGTGGCCCAATCCCCTAGGTTCCCTTAAACCCATTCAAATCCTCTGAGTTTGTAATATTTTTTTTGCGTTGCCGCTCTTGCCTTGAGTGTGGAATAATCAAGATTACGACTAATTGTTGGGTGATTTGCCATGATAGATAGGGACGGATACCGCCCCAACGTGGGCATCATCTTATGCAACGCCAAAAACCAAGTGTTCTGGGGCAAGCGGATTCGAGAAGATTCCTGGCAATTTCCTCAAGGGGGGATTAACCACGGAGAGACGCCCGAGGAAGCCATGTACCGAGAGCTGGGTGAAGAGACGGGCTTAAAGCCCGAGCATGTCCAGATCTTAGGACGTACTCGCAATTGGCTGCGCTATCAGGTGCCCGAGCATTGGGTACGACGCGATTGGCGCGGCAGCTACCGTGGGCAAAAGCAGATCTGGTTTTTACTGCGCCTGGTGGGGCGCGACAATGACGTGTCGCTGCGTGCCACAGAAAAGCCCGAGTTTGATGCTTGGCGCTGGCATGAGTATTGGGTGCCGTTGGAGAGCGTTATTGAATTTAAGCGCGAAGTATATCAATTGGCGCTGAATGAATTGGCCATTTTTCTGCGTGGTGGACATGTAAAAGAGAAGGGTCGGGTGGAGCCCACAGCGCCAGCCTAACTCCTTGACAGGGACAACGGTGCTTCAGTAGACTGAGGCGGGTTTAGATTAATTCTAAGGAGTACACCATGAAATTATCCGGTACAAAAACACACGACAATTTAAAAGCCGCCTTTGCTGGCGAATCCCAGGCCAATCGCCGTTATCTGTATTTTGCAGCCAAAGCGGATGTGGAAGGCCAAAATGATGTGGCGGCGGTATTTCGTTCTACCGCAGAAGGCGAAACAGGTCATGCCCATGGCCATTTGGAATACATGGAGTCCGTGGGTGACCCCGCTACCGGATTGCCCATTGGCAGCAGCCGTTTAAACCTCGCAGCCGCCATTGAAGGCGAAACCCATGAGTACACCGATATGTACCCCGGCATGGCCAAAACGGCGCGCGACGAAGGGTTTGATGAAATTGCCGATTGGTTTGAAACCTTGGCCAAAGCCGAACGTTCACACGCCAATCGCTTTGCACAAGCGCTGGCCGCACTGAAAGACTAGTGATGTCCCGGGAAGGCAATCTCGAGGCGCCCACAAGGCACCCTCTGGACTGGAAAAACCCGGAGTTCTACGACCACGAAAAAACCGAAGCCGAGATGGCGCGCATCTTTGACATTTGTCATGGATGCCGCCGTTGCTTCAACCTGTGTAATGCCTTCCCTTTATTATTTGATGCGGTAGATGAATCCGCCAGCGGTGAATTGCACAGCGTTTCCAGAACGGTGCTGTGGGATGTGGTGGACCAATGTTATTTGTGCGACATGTGCTACATGACCAAATGTCCGTACACGCCACCTCATGAATTTAATCTGGATTTTCCACACACCATGCTGCGCGCAAAAGCGGTGCAGTTTAAGGAAGGCAAGCCCAATTTCCGCGATAAGCTGCTCACCAGCACAGACGCCATAGGTCGCCTGGCTTCTATTCCGGTGGTGACGCAAGTGGTGAATGCAGTGAATAAAAACGGCATGACGCGCGCCCTAATGGACATTACCTTAGGCATTCACCGCGATCGGATATTGCCCACCTACACCTCAAAAACCTTTCGCAAAAATGCGCACCCCGAGAGCGGGTTCCCGGTTAAAAACGGTGAGCGCACCGTGGGGCAAGTGGTGATTTATTCTACCTGCTACATCAATTACAACGAGCCGGGTATTGGCATGGATTTGTTGAAGGTGCTGGCGCACAATGAAATCAACGCGCAAATTCTCGAGAAGGAAGCCTGCTGCGGTATGCCTAAATTAGAGTTGGGCGACTTGGAATCGGTGGCCGCCCTAAAAGAAAAAAATATTCCGTTCTTGGCGGAAGTGGCACGCGCGGGCTTTGCCATCATGACGCCTATCCCTTCATGCACGTTGATGTATAAACAAGAGCTACCGCTTATGTATCCCGATGATGCCGACGTGAAAGCGGTGGCCGAAGCCATGTTCGATCCGTTTGAATACCTATCGTTGCGTCATAAAGACGGTTTTCTGAAAACAGAGTTTAAAACCCCCTTGGGGCAGGTTTCATATCACGTGCCTTGCCACCTGCGCGTGCAAAACATTGGTCTTAAAACACGTGAATTGCTCGAGATGATTCCCGGCACCACCGTCAATACCGTGGAGCGCTGCGCCGGGCACGATGGCACTTGGGGTGTGAAGTCAGAGCACTTTGATATGTCTATGAAAATTGGGCGTCCGGTATTTAACCGCATGAAGCAAGACGAACCAAATTACATCAGCTCCGATTGCCCCATCGCTTCTCGCCATATTGTGCAGGGTATGGCCGAAGAGCGACCCAAGGAACATCCCATCTCATTGCTGCGTATCGCCTACGGTTTGGAATAATCATGCCCACTATTACTCGTGACAGCCTATTAACGCTTGAAGCGTATTCAAAAGCACGTCCTCAGTTTCGCGCTCAGGTGATTGCCCATAAACGACTGCGCACGCTGCACTTGGGCGAGCATGTCACACTGCTCTTTGAAGATGAGCTCACCATGCGGTATCAAGTGCAAGAAATGTTGCGCATTGAACGCATTTTTGAAGATGCCGGTATTCAAGATGAATTGGATACCTATAACCCCTTGGTGCCTGAAGGTTGCAATTGGAAGGCCACCTTGCTCATCGAGTATGAGGATTTAATCGAACGCGCACGCATGCTGGGGCGTTTGATCGGTGTGGAAACACGCGTTTACATGCAGGTGGCGGGATGTGAACGTATTTACCCCATTGCTGATGAAGATTTAGAACGTCAAAACGAAAGCAAAACCTCTACCGTTCATTTTTTGCGTTTTGAATTAAGTACCGAGATGATCGCCGCTTTGCGCGCGGGTGCCGAGTTGGGTGCCGGTGTGGACCATGCCGCCTATCAAGCGGTGCTTCCATTGGTGCCTGGCCCCTTAAGAGGGTCGCTGTTGGCGGACTTGGCTTAGTTTTATCACCCCTTATGTTGTAAGCGCTGAATTTAAGCTCAGTTCTGCTAATATAAGCGTCTGAACCTTCAACTTTAGGATAGACGCCCTATGTGCGGTATTGTGGGCGCCGTTGCGCGGCGCAATGTGGTCCCCATTCTCATTGATGGTCTTAAACGCTTAGAATATCGGGGCTATGATTCCGCCGGCATCGCCATCATCAATGGCGGTTTAAAGCGTGTGCGCAGTATTGGTCGCGTGGTACAGCTCGAAGCGCTATCTCATTCGGAAAACGTGTCTGGCCATTTGGGTATTGCCCATACTCGTTGGGCTACCCATGGCGTGGCCAGTGTGGCCAACGCCCATCCCCATCAAAGCCGCGACAGCATTGCTGTGGTTCACAACGGCATCATTGAAAACTACGAAGAATTGCGCGTCCTATTGCAGCAGCAAGGCTACCTGTTTGAATCGCAAACCGACACGGAAGTGATTGCCCATTTGGTGCATTCGCACTACAGCACTCATCACGATTTGGCGCGCGCTACGCGCGAAGCCGTGCAGCAGCTGCAAGGGGCTTATGCCATTGCCGTGGTGTGCGTTGATGAACCGCATCGTTTGTTGGCCGCGCGTCTGGGCAGTCCTTTATTGATTGGTATTGGTGAAGGTGAATACTTTTTGGCTTCTGACGCCTCCGCGCTTATTTCGGTGACGCATAAAATGCTCTACCTCGAAGAAGGCGACGTGGCGGATATTACCTTGAATGGGTATGCCATTACAGATGCTGCAGGTAAGCCTGCGACGCGCGCTTTTCACATTAGCGAGCTTTCCTCTGAGACTGCAGAGCTAGGGCCATATGCACATTACATGCAAAAAGAGATTGCTGAGCAACCGCGTGCCATCACCGATACTGTTGAAAAAATATTGGATATTGGTTTTATGCCCGAATTATTTGGCGCGGACGCGGTGAATGTGTTGCGCGCTGTGGACAGCGTCACCGTGCTGGCCTGTGGCACCAGTTACCATGCCGGGCTGGTGGCGCGTTATTGGATTGAGCAAATTGCGCGCATTCCCTGCGTCACGGAAGTGGCCAGCGAATACCGTTATCGCGAATCAGTGCCCAACCCGCGCACATTGGTGGTGACCATATCGCAATCGGGCGAAACAGCGGATACTCTGGCCGCGCTGAAGCATGCCAAAGCACAAGGGCATCACCATTCTCTGGCCATTTGTAACGTGGCAGAGAGCGCCATTATTCGTCAATCTTCCCTGTCGTTTTTAACCCGTGCCGGTATTGAAATTGGCGTGGCCTCCACCAAAGCCTTCACCACCCAGTTGGTGGCGTTATTTGCACTGGCCGCAACCTTGGCGCGTGTGCGTGGTGTGCTGAGCGCGGATGATGATGCGCGTTATTTAGAGGCTTTGCGTCGCTTACCCAACAAAGTGCAGCATGTGTTGAACTTAGAGCCGCAACTGATGGTGTGGGCGGAGCGTTTTGCGCAAAAAGACCATGCCTTGTTTCTGGGGCGTGGGGTGCATTACCCCATCGCATTAGAGGGCTCTTTAAAGCTTAAAGAAATTTCCTACATTCACGCAGAAGCTTATCCGGCGGGTGAATTAAAACATGGTCCGCTGGCCTTGGTGGATGCGGGCATGCCCGTGGTGGCGGTGGCCCCCAATGACGCCTTACTGGAAAAACTGAAATCCAATTTGCAAGAAGTGAAGGCACGCGGCGGTGAGCTGTATGTGTTGGCCGATAACGACAGCCGTTTTAGTGCGGAGGAGGGCATTCACGTCATTCGCATGCCTGATCACGAAGGTATTTTAAGTCCCGTTATGCATGTGGTGCCGTTGCAGTTGCTGGCCTATCACACGGCCTGCAAGCGCGGTAATGATGTGGACAAACCGCGCAACCTGGCCAAAAGCGTCACCGTGGAGTAGGGGTCAGACCCTGCTGGGGGTCAGACCCCGAATGGGGTCTGACCCCCAGCAGGGTCTGACCCCTGGTCACCTCGTGATAAAATTAGGCTATGACAGACTCCATCACCCTAACGCGCCCCGATGACTGGCATTTGCATTTGCGCGACGGCGCAGGGTTAAAGGCCGTATTGGCCGATACCGTGCAGCGTTTTGCCCGCGCCATCGTCATGCCCAACCTTAAGCCCCCCATCACCACTCTGGCTTTGGCTGACGCCTATCGTGAGCGCATTTTGGCAGCGTTACCCAGTGGTTCCACGTTTAACCCCCTCATGACGCTCTACCTCACAGAAACCATGCCCGCTTTGGAAATTGAGCGTGCTAGCCGATCGGGACATATTCACGGGATAAAGTATTATCCCGCGGGGGCCACCACCAACTCTGAAAATGGGGTACATGATTTAACCCATTGCGCCGAGGCGCTGGAGGCTATGGAAGCCTTGGGTATACCGCTTCTGGTGCATGGTGAGGTGACGGACCCGGAGGTAGATATTTTTGACCGCGAAAGGGTCTTTATTGAACGTCATTTAATTCCCTTGGTGATCCGCTACCCCAAGCTTAAATTGGTTCTGGAGCACATCACCACGGCCTCTGCGGTGAAGTTTGTACTCACTACGGACAGCAATGTGGCGGCCACAGTTACTCCGCACCATCTGCTGTATAACCGCAACGCATTGTTTCAAGGCGGGCTGCGCCCCCATTATTATTGCCTGCCGGTTTTAAAGCGCGAAACCCATCGTCAGGCCTTAATCAAAGCCGTGACCTCGGGCAACCCCAAGTTCTTTTTAGGCACCGACAGCGCCCCCCACGGACGCAGTACCAAAGAGGCCGATTGCGGCTGTGCTGGAATTTACTCCGCCCACGGTGCCCTTGAGTTGTACGCAGAGGTTTTTGATAAGGCAGATGCGTTACAGCATTTAGAAGGATTTTGCAGTCATTTTGGCGCAGATTTCTATGGTTTAGCGCGAAATTCGCAGAAGATCACGCTTAAACGCCAATCTTGGCTGATGCCCGCCAGCCTGCCTTTTGGCGACGATACCCTGGTGCCCCTGCGTGCTGGGGAGGAAATGTCTTGGCAATTAATGCCTTAAAAATTTCTTCCGTACTTCCACCCCTTTGAAAAGTCGGGTTTTTCGTCATATTCTGGTAAAATCCCACCTGAAGCTGGCTGGACAGTCGCCGCGCACCTTGGTGCGGGGAGGAAAGTCCGGGCTCCGCAGAGCGGGATGCCGGTTAACGACCGGAGGCCGTGAGGCCATGGATAGTGATACAGAAACTTAAACCGCCGAAGTCCGGTGCAAACTGGGCTGGTAAGGGTGAAAAGGTGCGGTAAGAGCGCACCGCGGACACGGTAACGTGGACGGCAAGTAAAACCCCATCCGGAGCAAGACCAAATAGGGGAACATTGGCGTGGCTCGCGTCGTTCTCGGGTAGGTTGCTTGAGCGACTGAGTAATCGGCCGCCTAGAGGAATGACTGTTCACGACAAAACCCGGCTTATAGGCCAGCTTCTTTTTCTGCTTCGCTAAGCCCCATTACGGGCTTAGCCGATTGGTTTTCCCGCCCCGCTGTTGACCACCCCAAACTGTATTTTCTCTTAAAAAAATCAACCCGTTGGGCCAATAAACACTTGACCGGGTTTTTTGTTTGCCATATAGTGGTAAGAAGTAGGGAAAAATGGGTTTTTGTGGAGCTAAAAGACCACAAAAAGGGGGAAATGTGTTTCAAGGACCATCGGAAATCAGTTTGGACGCCAAAGGCCGGCTAGCGATCCCCACGCGCTATCGTGATGCCCTGCGTCTTGAAAGTGATGGTCATTTGGTCATTACCGCCCACCCGCATCGCTGTTTATTGCTCTATCCCCGCTCTGCTTGGGAACCCATTCGCAACACCATCATGAAGACCTCCGGATTGAATCGCCAAACCACGCTGTTGCAAGGGTTATTGGTGGGTCATGCGGATGATGTGGAAATGGATTCCACTGGACGTGTGTTAATTTCTCCCTCATTGCGTCGCTTTGCCGGCATTGATCGCGAGCTGATTATGCTGGGACAGGGCAGCCACTTTAAATTGTGGAACCCCAAGGCTTGGGACAAACAGTTTGAAGAAATCGAAAAATTGGGACCGGATTTGGTCCCTGCTGGCATGGAAGATCTTTCCTTTTAGCGATGTCCAGCCCAGCAACCACAAGTACCCTCGTGCAACATGTCACCGTCCTCCTTGCAGAAGCAGTTCAATCACTCACCATCCGTCCCACCGGCACTTATGTGGATGGCACGTTTGGACGAGGAGGGCATAGCCGCAAAATTCTGCAATGCTTGGGCGCCACCGGCCGACTGATTGCGCTCGATCGTGATGCCGCTGCAGTGAATGCCGCCGCACAACTCACCGACCCACGTTTTGAAATAGTGCGCGCCCATTTTTCTTCGTTGCGCGATGTATTGGCAGAGCGCCAAATAGCACATGTGGATGGTGTGCTGCTGGATTTGGGCGTGTCTTCACCGCAAATCGATGAGGCGGCGCGTGGCTTCAGTTTTCGTTTTGATGGGCCGCTGGATATGCGCATGGATGTGGACCACGGCGAGCCTGCCAGTGCTTGGTTGGCGCGCGCTGAGATGGACGACA
>Ga0208507_1000324_pt1 | contig 32435 bp, 34 predicted proteins | sample CryBogCBH12Aug01_FD_184626 | JGI IMG/M metagenome (GOLD analysis project Ga0208507, IMG submission 184626) | Freshwater microbial communities from Crystal Bog, Wisconsin, USA - CBH12Aug09.1 (SPAdes) (version 2) | ecosystem: Environmental > Aquatic > Freshwater > Lake | place: Crystal Bog... | reverse complement strand
CCCCACTCGGGCCATAGACTCCTTAGTCAGCAACGGCAGCCTCCTCTCCACTTGTTTCTTCGCAAATCCAAGTGAATCAGAGACTGCCGTTGCCCTGTCTATCTATCCCTCAAATCCCGGAAGAACCTTTTCTTTGTGCCCTTTGTGCCCTTTGTGGTTAATTTTTCTTTTCCTTTTTCCGTTGGCCATCACGACCTAAAGTCCGCAGCCCAGGTGCCCGAGCGGCCTATCCCCTTCATCCCTGCGGTTACTTCTTTTCCCCCTGTCGGGCCACGGCCAGGAACACGGGGTAGGTCTGCCCGCCTTTGACGACTTCGAAGACGGTGTCGATGCGGATGTCGCGGAACCCGGCTCGGCTGAGCTGCAGCCGCAGGGCTTCCCGGTCGAAGCCATGATGGAGGTCGGCTTCGGGGCCGTGGAAGGAGCCGTCCTCGGCGTCCAGGTCCGCCAGGGCCACCCAGCCGCCGGGGGCCAGTACCTCCTGGAACCGCCCCAGGATGCCCGCGGTGTCCGGGATGTGGTGGAGAGTCATCAGGCTGCAGACCAGGTCGTAGCGGGCCTCGGGCGTGGGTTCCGCCAGCAGGTCCAGGCGAAGCGGGAGCATGTTCGCGGCGCCGGTGGCGGCGATCTTGCCGCGCAACACCTCCAGCATCCCTTCGGAGGTGTCGGCGAGGGTGACCTGGGCCACCTGGGGCTGGAGCGCGAAGCCCAGGAGCCCGGTGCCGCAGCCGTATTCGAGGACCCGCTGGCCTGCCAGCGGCACCGCCCTGGCGATGGCGTGCGCCACGGTGAGGGCCCGCGCCACCTTGGCCGGATCCTGGTCCCAGGTGACGGCCCGGGCATCGAACTCACTCATGCAGGCTCCCTTGAAGCACCTACCATGGTCCCATGCCTACCACCGCCCCGCCGCCGCCAAAGCGGCGCCTTCCCGCCACCCTCGCCATGGCGGGCCTGCTGGTGCTCTTCGCGTTCACGGTGCTCCTGGTGGGCCTGCGGGAGCTGCTGCCCGCCGATCGGCCACCGTCGAACTCCCGCCTCCTGGCCGTGCTGGACGGCCCCATGGCCGTGAACACCACGCCCGCCGAGCGGGCGCAGCTCCGCCGCTGGCTGGAGGCGGGCGCCCCCGCAGAGGGCCTCCCGGTGGCGGAAGCGGTGGCAGGGAACAACTGCGCCAGCTGCCATGCCGGCGGGGGCGAGTATCCCCGGATCGCGGGCGCCGAAGCCCTTCGTCACCTCGGGCGGCTGTGTGAGCCCTCCCCTGCCACGGCACTCCTTCCCACGCGGGCCCTCCACCTGCTCGCCTTCCCGCTGCTCTTCCTCCTGGCAGGCGCGCTCCTGACCCGCACGGCTTGGCCCTATCGCCGGGCCCTCCTGGGCGCCTGCGCCCTGGCCGTGGCCCTGGACGCGGGCCAGTGGTGGCTGGGGGCGGGTCGCCCCGAGCTGCTCTGGGTCGCCCGCGCCGCCACCCTGCTGCTGACCGTCGCCATGATCACCCTGGCGGCGGTGGTGCTGCGGGAGCAAGGCAGCGACCGAAGCTGACGGTGCTGCAGAGAGCTGCTGCTCGCCACCACCGCATCCCTTTGTGCTCTTTTTGTTCTTTGCGGTTAATCCAGCTCTTCAAGAAAATCCAAACCACAAAGAGCACAAAGGACACAAAGAAGAACAGCCCCGGATCTCTTGGACCTTCTTGGGATGACCCTTGGCAACAGCCGGGAGGAAGTATAGCGGTGACCTCATCGTCGGCTCTGCGCGGGAGGCACTGCCCAGCGGGGCTCTGCGGTCCATGGGCTTCTGCTGGTCGGGTGCTGAAAAAGCCACCGCCAGGAGCCCGGGGGCGTCCTGGCGGTGGCTGCGTGCGGGACCGATCGGCTACTGGGCGGCCGGCTCGTCCACGAAGTCCTCGTCGGAGAGGCCGCTGTCCGGGGGCAGCTTGGCCAGCTCGGCGGTGACGAGGTCCTTGTGGTGGACTTCCTCGTCGCGCAGCTCCTCGAAGAGGGCCTTCACCCCTGCATCCTTCACCGCGGGCAGGGCGGCGACGAAGAAGGCGTGGGCCTTCACCTCGGAGGCGAGGGCGGCGCGCATGGCCTGGCGCGGGGTCATGAAGGCGCGGGCCGCGTCGTAGTCCGGGGCCTCGATGTCGTAGATCATCTCCCGGGTCACGGCCTGGGGCTCGCTGCCGAAGAGCTGGGCGCGCCGCGCGGCCAGCTCCTCGCCGTGCTTGGCCTCGTTCTCGGCCATGAGGGAGAAGAACTTCGCCGCCTCGGGGGTCCGGTGCTGCTCCATCTGCGCCGCGAACTCCTCGTAGCGCTCCTTGGCCTCCTCCTCGATAAAGACGGCCAGGTCGAGGGCGTCCTTCAGGGAGAGGCTCGCATAGTCAATGCCGCGGGTGGTCATCGGGTCCTCCTCTTATTTCTTGATGAAGAGGTCGAGGATACGCTCCGGGGAGGGGGCATCCTTGGACAGCAGGGCCTGCCGCTCGCGCACCAGGCCATCGTAGGTCGGCGCCGGCTCGGGGTTGCGGTAGAACACGCCCAGGTGCATCTTCTGGCCGTACTGCTGGGCCAGGTCCATGGCGGCCAGACGATCCGCGGGGTTGTGGCCCATGGCCACCAGGCTCTCGCTGATCGCCTTGAGACCCTTGATCTGCTGGCCCTCTTCGCCGTAGGTCACGCAGGGGGACTGGATGTTCACGAAGGCGAACCCGGGATAGCGGATGGCCTCCTCGATGGTGGCCGCCATGCCCGCCAGGTCCGTGGGCGAGGCCTGGGCCACGAAGCCGGCGCCGTAGGCCAGCACGTAGAGCAGGGGGTTCACGGGCTCTTCCAGGCTGCCGAACCGCGAGGTGCAGGTGACCCGGCCCTTCTGGGAGGTGGGGGACAGCTGCCCCTTGGTGAGGCCGTAGATCTGGTTGTCCATCACGATGTAGGTGATGTCCATGTTGCGGCGGATCAGGTGGGCGATGTGCCCGCCGCCGATGGAGAAGCCGTCGCCGTCGCCGCCGGCGGCCAGCACCAGCAGGTCGGGGTTGGCCAGCTTGATGCCCTGGGCGATGGGCAGGGCCCGGCCGTGGACGCTGTTGAACCCGTAGGCCGTGGTGTAGCCGGGGATGCGGCTGGAGCAGCCGATGCCCGACACGAAGGCGATCTCGTGGGGCGGGCGGCCGATGGCGGCCAGGGCGCGGTAGATGCCCTGGACCACGGAGAAGTCACCGCAGCCTGGGCACCAGATGGGCTTCAGGTCGCTCTTGTAGTCTTTGGCTTGAAAGTCGCAGGTTGCGCTCATGGTGGACCTCACTCCTGGGGCTGAAGCTGGCCCTCGTGGCTGCGCTGCAGCTCCGAGAGGAGATGGTGGAGAGCCGCGACGATGTCGCCGGGCAGGAAGGGGTTGGCACCGCTGCGGGCCAGGGACTTGACGCCCTTGGGCAGGTCGATGTGCATGCGAAGCAGCTTGAAGGTCTGGGCCAGGTGGGTCTGCTCGACGATCAGGCCCTTCTGCACGGAGTGGAAGAACTCGTTGTAGGCGCCCTCGGCCACGGGATAGAGCAGGTAGGGGACCATGAGCTTGACGTTGATGCCCTCGGCCTGGGCCATCTCCAGAGCCTCGCGGCAGACGCCGGCCACGCTGCCCCAGGCCACGATGGCGATGGGTGCGTCGGGGTTGCCCGTGACCTCGAACAGGTCCTTGCGTTCCTTAAGCGAGTCGAACTTGCGGGTGCGCTTCTCATTCATGCGCTGGTGGACCGAGCCGCTGTTGGTCGGGGCGCCGGACTCCACGTGCTCGATGCCGGAAGCCAGGTAGGTGCCACCGAGCATGCCCGGGTGGCTGATGGGGCTGATGTGGTTCTCGGTCTGCTTGAAGCGCTTGTAGTCCACCAGATCGCCCGCAGCCGGGACCTGACGGTTGATGATCTTGAACTGGGTGGTGTCGATGGGATCCAGGGTCTCCTTGCGGGAGGCGATCTCCTGGTCGGAGAGGACGATCACCGGCGTCTGGTAGTACTCGGCGATGTTGAAGGCCTCGATGGTGATGCGGAAGGTGTCGGCCACGGAGGTGGGGGCCAGCACCGGCCGGATCACGTCGCCGTGGGCCGAGAAGGCCGCCGCGAAGAGATCGGACTGCTCGGTCTTGGTGGGCAGGCCCGTGGAGGGGCCGCCGCGCTGCACATCGACGATCACCAGGGGCAGCTCGGCGATGCTGGCGAGGCCCATCATCTCGGACTTCAGGGAGAGGCCGGGGCCGCTGGTGGCGGTCATGGACTTCTTGCCCGCGAAAGAGGCGCCCACGGCCGCGCCGATGCCGGCGATCTCGTCCTCGGCCTGGAGCACCGCGCCGCCGTACTTCCAGACGTGGTCCGTGAAGAACTGCATGACCTCGGTGGAGGGCGTGATGGGGTAGCCGCCGAAGAACCGGCAGCCCGCGAAGATCGCCGCCGCCGCGCACATGTCGTTGCCGTCGGTGATGAGCTTGACCTGGCCCTTGGTGTCGGAGACCGCGACGTTCATGCTGACCTTGAGCGGGTGCTCCATGGCGAAGGCGCGGCCGGCGTCGAAGGCGCGCTGGTTGGCTTCGACCAGCTCCTCGCCCTTCTTGGCCAGCTTCTTCCGGATGCCCTTCATCACGGCCACGGCGCCGATGCCGAACCAGCCGGCGATGAGCCCCAGCACCACGGTGTTCTTGGCGCGCTCGGTGCCGGCGGTGGCCTTGGCCATCTCGGCGATGGGCACCGCGATCACCTGCAGCGGCGTCACACCCACGAGGGGAATGTCCGCCTCGGCGATCTTGGTGGCGGCCTCGTAGATCACCACGGTGTTGCCGCTCACGGGCAGCTCCGCGCCGAACTTGAGGAAGTCGTCCCAGTTCAGGGCGACGGCCACGTCGAGGTTGCCACCGGGGTTGAGGATGGGGGTCGTGCTGATGCGCACGCGGCAGGAGGACTCGCCGCCGCGGATCTGGGACCCGAAGCTCTTGGTCATGACCCCGTGGTAGCCCTCGGCGGCCGCGGCCTGCAGCAGGGAATCACCGGCAGATACGATGCCGTCGCCTCCCGAACCGGCCATTCCAAAGACGAGATCCTTGCGCATGAGCACCTCCAGGCTGGGAGTGGATGGGGGATGACCAGACAGCTGGAAGCAGCCCACCATCCCGCACACGAAAACCGTAGTCGCGGCGTTTATTTACCCTAGCGTTGAAGGGCGTTGCTTTCCATCACACCTTCCCCGGAAGCCAGCCTCCCAGGAGGCTGTCAAGCCAGCTGGACCAGGTCCTCGGGAGCCCCCAGGCTGAGGGCCGTGACCTCCAGGCCCCGCTCCTTGGCCTGGCGCTTCACCAGTCCTGCCAGCACCTTGCCGGGCCCCAGCTCCAGGAAGGTGGTCACGCCCTGGTCCAGGAGCAGGTCCAGGGTGGCCTGCCAGCGCACGGCGCCGGGGATCTGGCGCACCAACCCGTCGCGCAGGGCCTCGGGCTCCGAGACCGCCGCGGCATCCACGTTGTTCACCAGCGGGCAGAGGGGCGCCTGGAAGCGGAGGTCCCGCAGGACCGGCTCCATGTGGGCCTGGGCCGGCGCCATGAGGGGGGAGTGGAACGGGGCGCTCACGGGCAGCTTCATGGCCTTCCGGCCGCCCCGGGCCTTGGCGGCCTCCAGGGCCGCGTCCACGGCCTCGGCGTGGCCGGCGATGACGATCTGGCCGGGGCCGTTGAAGTTGGCAGGCACAACAATCTTGCCGGTGGCGGCCTGGGCCTCGGCGCAGCTGGCCTCCACATCGGCCTGGCTCATGCTCAGGATCGCCGCCATGGCGCCCACGCCCACGGGCACGGCCACCTGCATGGCCCGGCCCCGCTCGCGCACGGTGCGCACGGCGTCCTGGAAGTCCAGGGTCCCCAGGGCCACCAGGGCGCTGTATTCGCCCAGGGAGTGCCCGGCGGCGAAGTCGGGGCGCGGCAGCCGGTCGCCCAGGGCCCGCACCACCATGAGGCTGTGGGTGAGGATGGCGGGCTGGGTGTGCTCTGTCAGCTTGAGCTGGTCCTCGGGGCCCTCGGCCATCAGCTGCGACAGGGCGAAGCCCAGGGCCGCGTCAGCCTCCGCAAGCACCGCCCGGGCCGCCGGTTCGGCCGCCGCCAGCGCCATGCCCATACCCACCGCCTGGGACCCCTGCCCCGGAAACAGCCAAGCCACCTTGCCCATGGAAATCCCCCAGTCACATTCGTTAAAAAATTAACCACGAAGACAGGAAGACCACGAAGAGAAGAATGCTGTTTTCGTGGTCTTCCTGTCTTCGTGGTAGATCCTTTGCTCTTTTCTGGCCCTCAGTCCTGGGGCAGCAGGAGGGCGACGCGCTCCTGGATGCGCTGGTGCAGGCTGTGCTCGGCGGCCCGGAGGGCGGCGCGGATGGCGTTGCGCACGGCCTTGGCGTCGCTGCGGCCGTGGCCGATGATGCTCACGCCCTTGACGCCGAGCAGCGGGGCGCCGCCGTATTCCGAGTAGTCCAGCTTCTTCTTGAAGCTCTTCATGGCCGGCTTGGCCAGGAGGCCCGCGAACTTGGTCAGGGCGCTCTGCATGAAGCTCTCGCGCAGGCCGGCGATGATGCCCTCCGCCAGGGCCTCGCTGGACTTGAGCACGATGTTGCCCACGAAACCGTCGCAGGCGATGACGTCGAAGCTGCCGTTCCAGATGTCGCGGCCCTCGGCGTTGCCCTCGAAGTTGATCTCCATCTCCCGCAGCATGGCGGAGGCGTCCTTGGTCACGTCGGTGCCCTTGCCGTCCTCCTCGCCCACGCTGAGGATGCCCACGCGGGGGCGCTCCAGGCCCAGCACCTCTTCGGCGTAGACCGAGCCCATGACCGCGAACTGGGCGATGTGGACCGCGCGGCAGTCCACGTTGGCGCCCACATCAAGCAGCACGGTGGGGGTGCCCTTCATGTTCGGCAGGACGCTGGCCAGGGCGGGCCGGTCCACGCCGTCCAGCTTGCCGATCACCAGGCTGGAGGCCACCATGGCGGCCCCGGTGTGGCCCATGGAGACGACGCCGTGGGCCCGGCCCTCGCGGACCAGCTGGGCCGCCACCCGGATGGAGCTGTCCTTCTTCTCCTTGAGGATGCAGGTGGCCTTGTCCTCCATCATCACGGTGTGGAAGGCATGCACGAGCTCCACCCGGGACATGAGCGCCGGGGTGAAGCCGTACTTCGGCAGCTCGGGGCGGATCACGCCCTCGTTGCCCACCAGGAACAGGCGGAGCCCGGGCCAGGCCTCGAGAGCCTCCCGGGCGCCCTGCAAAGTGGCATGGGGGGCGAAATCCCCCCCCATGACATCCAGTGCGATGCGGTGGCTGTCCACCGAAGTGTTCTTAAGCCGTCGCGGCGACGCGGACGGCCAGCTTGCCGCGGTAGAAGCCGCAGCTGGGGCACACGCGGTGCGGCAGCTTGGGGGTCTGGCAGTTGGGGCAGGTGCTGGCGCTCATGACTTCGAGCGAGTCATGGGTGCGCCGGCGGTCGCGGCGGGCCTTGGAATGGCGGCGCTTGGGATTCGGCATGGCTTGCTCCTAGGGATAGAACGCAAAGTTCCAGGTTAAGGGGTTCAGGATTGCGGGTCCAGCTTGATTCCCGCCAGGGCCCTGGCGAGGGCCTGGTTGAGGGCGGAAGGTGTGGTGGCGGACTCGGGCTGGCAGTGGCAGGGACCCTTGTTCCAGTTCTTGCCGCAGGCGGGGCAGAGCCCCTGGCAGTCTTCGGTGCAGAGGGGATGCATGGGTGCCTGCAGCTCGAACTGCTCCCGCACCAGCTCCGCTTCGTCCAGGGTGTCCTCGGGCAGGAAGACCACATCGAGGTCCTGGGAGCCCAGCGTGTGGGAGCCCCGGGCCACCAGCTCGGCATCCTTGCTCCCCAGGAACTGGCTCTCGACCGTCAGGGACCGATCCAGGGGCGCCAGGCAGCGGCTGCAGGCACCCTGCCAGGTGGCCTGGCCCTTGACCTCGAGGAACACGTCGCCGTCTGAGGCGAGCGCGAAGACGGACCAGGTGAGGTCCCGCAGGGCCACGTCCCCTTCCAGGGCCAGGCGCTCGGTGGTGCCGTTCAGGCGGAGGCCCTCCAGGGGCAGCTTGTAGAGGTGGATCACTTCTTGGCTCCGCCGTCGGCGGGAGCGCCACCGGCCTTCGGGCTGCTCACCGGCGAGGAGCTGGCGCCCTGCCCGGGTGTGCGGGTGATGGGACCGGAATCCTCGGGGTTGCCGGGGTCGCCGGCGCACTTCAGTTCGTAGTCGAGCCGGGTGGACTTGCCCTCGTAGGGCTGGCCGAAGGGATCCTGGGCGGACATGCCGGTCTTGATGAGGCTGCCCTTCACCAGGACCGAGTTGCCGTCCACCATGGCGTCGTAGCTGCCGAAGTCGGGGTAGTGGCCGTTCTTGAGGTAGTACTGGTCGAGGCCCTCGGCCACGATCTTGAGGTCGTCCTGGGCCTTGAGGTAGCGGGCCTGGGCGGAGTGCTTGCGGTACTGGGAGAAGCCCAGGGTGCCCAGCACGGCGATGATCATCATGGCCACCAGCAGCTCCAGCAGCGAGAAGCCACGGCTCTTCGAGCGGGTCTGACGGGGGGCGGAAGCGGGGGTCATGGTCGGGGTCCGGGGCAAGGGCTCGTCTGCGGCGCATCCGAGCGTTCCAGTGTGCCTGGAATGGCTGAAAAAGCAAGCATTCATGGGCATCATGCCTCCTTTGGGCCTTCGGTTCCCCCGGGTTCTTCGACCAGGGGCGCGGGGTAGTCCTCGGGCCAGGGGAAGTCCTTGGGCAGCGCCTCCAGCCCGCCCAGCTCGGCCAGCCAGTAGCGGTAGGCCCGGAAGCTCATGCCCAAGCGCTTGCCGGCCTTGGTCTTGACCCCACCCACCTCGTCCAGCGCCCGCCGCAGGAAGTGGCCCTTCAGGGCCTGGATCCAGGCCTCCAGGTCGAAGCCCTCGGTGGGAATGGCCAGGGGCGGCACCCGCTCCCCGGCGGCGCTGCCGGGCGCCTGGCCGAAGCCCTCGGGCAGCAGGTCCCGGGTGATGGGGCCGCCGGGGTTGAGGGCCACGGCGCGCTCCATGAGGTTCTCCAGCTCCCGCACGTTGCCCGGGAACCGGTGGGCCAGCAGCAGGGCCATGGCCTCCGGGTGCAGCTGCATGGGCGGCTTGCCCAGCTTGCGGCAGAAGCGGCGGATGAAGTGCTCGGCCAGGACCGGCAGGTCCTCGGGCCGGTCCCTCAGGGGGGGCATCTGGATCTGCAGGATGTTCAGCCGGTAGTAGAGGTCCTCCCGGAAGGCCCCGGACTCGGCCCGGGCCCGCAGGTCCCGGTTGGTGGCCGCGATGACCCGCACCTCCACGGGCCGCTCCTCCGCGGCCCCCAGGCGCCGCAGCTTGCGCTCCTGGAGCACCCGCAGCAGCTTCACCTGGAGGGCCAGGGGCAGCTCCCCGATCTCGTCCAGGAACAGCACGCCGCCGCCGGCCTCCTCGAAGAGCCCCCGCTTGGTGGCCGTGGCGCCCGTGAAGGCCCCCTTCTCGAAGCCGAAGAGCTCACTCTCCAGGAGGGCCTCGGGCAAGGCGCCGCAGTTGATGGGCACGAAGGGCCCTTTGGCGCGGTCCGAGTAGCGGTGGATGAGCCGGGCCACCACCTCCTTGCCCGTGCCGCTCTCGCCCGTGAGCAGCACGGTGGTGTCCGCGCGGGAGACCTTGCCGATGAGGGCGTTGATCTTGCGCATCAAGGGCCCGACGCCCACCAGCTCGCCCAGGTCCTGGGGCGGGGGGGCTTCCGGCTCCGCGGTGGCCAGCAGGCCCTTCAGGGTCGCGATGAGGTCCTCGTGCTTGAAGGGCTTGGTGATGAAGTCCACGGCGCCCTGGTTCAGGGCCTGGACCGTGGTCTCGGTGGTGGCGTAGGCGGTCATGATCACCACCGGCGTCTCCAGCCCCTGCTCCTTCATCCAGGTGAGCAGCTCGATGCCGGAGCCGTCCTTGAGCTTGAGGTCCGAGAGCACCCCGTCGAAGGTGGCCTCTTCCAAGGCGCGCTGGGCCTCCCGGATGCCGGGGGTCGCCTCGCACTTGAAGCCCGCCCCCTCCAGGGCCAGGGTCAGCACCTCCCGGAGGCTTGGTTCGTCCTCAACCAGCAGGATCCGTTGGGTGGAGACAAGGGACATGGCAACCTGTGAGTGTGACGTGATGGGTCAGTCATCCTATTCTGGACCCATTCCTGGAGTCCCGTGAAACATGTCGTGTTCGCCCACCGGAAGCTGTCCTTCGGGGGTGGCGAGCGGGTGCTCATCGAGCAGGTGGCGGCACTGGCGGACCTGCCCGTCAAGGTGACCGTGCTCTTCCGGAAGGAGCCCGGCAGGCGGGACATCGAGCCGGAGCTGCGGGAGCGGAACCCCAACGTGACGGAGGTGCTGCACCTGCCCGGGGCCTTGGCCGCCTTCCGCTGGCTGTGGCGCACCCGCCCGGACCTGCTGGTGCTCTGCAACCACAAGGGCGTGCAGCGCGCCCTGCCCTGGCTGGCCCGCCTGGGCCTCCGCATCCCCACGGCCCTCACCCTGCACGAGCACTACGAGCGCCACCTGCGCAAGTACCGGGGGGTCCGCAACCTAGTGGACCGCTGGCTCTGCACCTATGACTTCACCGCCACGGTGCGGGAGCAGCTCAGCTCCGCCCCCTGCAGCATCATCCATCCGCTCTACCCCAGGGCCGAGGTGGAACCGGTGACTGCGGAGGCGCGGCGTGCGGCGCGGCGCGCGCTGCAGGTGCCTGAAGAAGCGGTGGTGGTGGGCTACGCCGGCCAGATGGATGCCCGGAAGGCCACCACGGATGTGATCCGGTTCGCGGCGCGCCTGGGTGAGCGGTTGCCCCGCCCGCTGCACCTGCTCCTGGCGGGACGGGAGGACCAAGGTTATGTCCAGGAGCTCCAGGCTGCCCTCGAGGCTGAGCGGCTGGTGCACCACTGCACCCGGACAGGCCCGCTGAAGGACATCACTCCGGCCTTCGCCGCCCTGGACCTCTACGTCATGACCAGCAGGAACGAGGGCTTCTTCCCGCTGGCCCTCATCGAGGCCATGGAGCGGGGCGTGCCGGTGCTGGCCCCGACCGTGGGCGGCATCGGCACGGTCCTGCGGGACGGCGAGGGGGGCTTCCTGCTCGCCAAGCCCGATGACCGGCGCTCCATCGACGAGTCCCTGCTGGTGGCCGCGGCCCAGCGCCTGGCCCCCCTGCTGACGGACCCGGCGACCTGGGAGGAGCAGCGGCGCAGGGCCCACACCTTCGCCACGGCGCTCACCCGAGGCTACGACGCCGCCGCGGCCTTCCGGGAGGCGCTGGCGCCATGGCTGTGATCCCCCCCCACGCCACCTGGCTCCGCTTCCCGAGGTTCGTGGGCGATGCCGCCATGCAGCTGCCCGTGCTGCGGCTCCTGCGCCAACTCGGCGTGGGCCCCCTCGTGGTCTGGGGACCGAAGACCACCGTGGGCCTGGTGGAGGACACCTGGTTCTGCGATGCCGTGCTGCCGGACGCGGGCAAGCCCAGCCCCCTGGCCATGGCCCGCACCCTGCGGAAATACCGGGCCGCCCGCAGCATCCACTTCCCCAAGTCCCTGCGCCCGGCCCTGGCGGCCTGGCTGGCCCGGGTGCCCGAGCGCATCGGCGTCGACGAGAGCCTGGCCGGCCCCTTCAACACCCACAGCGGCCCCTTCTGGGACGCCCCGGGTCCCTTCCTGCTGCGCTACCACGCGGTGCTGCAGCGGCGCTGGCCGGACCTGCCCCCCATGCCCTATGCGGACTACGATCCGGGCGTGGCGGTGGACCTGCCGCGCGAGCGCCACCTCTGCCTCATGCCCGGCTCCACCTGGCCCTCGAAGGCCTGGCCCGTCGCCCACTTCCGCGCCCTGCTCCTCCAGGCCCGGGCCGAGGGCTTCGCCGTGGCGGTACTAGGCACACCCAACGAGGCGGCCACCTGCGCCGCCGTGGCCGGCACCGAGGGCCTCAACCTCTGTGGGCGCACCACCCTCAAGGAGGCCGCCGCCTGGATGCGCGCCGCCGTCGCCGTGCTGGGCAACGACTCGGGCCTCAGCCACCTGGCCGCTGCCTGTGGCGTTCCGGTGCTGGCCCTCTACGGCGCCACGGATCCCGGCGGTTCCACGCCCTGGGGCCCCCACAGCCGGGGCCTGCGCAAGGACGGGGTGCCCTGCGCCCCCTGCTTCAAGCCCGCCTGCTTCACCCCGGGCCACCCCTGCCTGGAGGACATCGGACCGGCCCAGGTGTGGTCCGAGCTGAAGGCCTCGCTGGCACCCTAGGGAGCGCCTCGGAGACAGGGACCACTCCCCGGGCTAGAATCGGGGGGTTCCACTGTGTGAGGTCCCCCGATGCGCTTCCGGCTTGCCCTACCCTTTGTGGTCCCGGCGCTGCTCCTGGCCCAGGCCCCGGCCATCAGCTTCGACAAGACCCACCATGACTTCGGCCGCATCACGCCGGACCGCAAAGTGGCCGCGAAGTATCACGTGACCAACAGCGGCAATGCCACCCTGAACATCACCCAGGTGCGCCCGTCCTGCGGCTGCACCTACACCATGCTGGGCAAGTGGTCCCTGGCCCCGGGCGAAGGCACGGACATCGAGGCCATGTTCGACCCCAAGGGGATGCGCGGCGCAGTGCGGAAGTCCATCACCGTGGTCTCGGACGATCCCAAGAACCAGGCCGCCAGCCTCACCCTCGAGGCGGAAGTGGTGCAGGAGATCATGCCGTCGGTGGAGACCGTCTACTTCTACCAGGCCCCCCGTTCCACCACGACCCGGAGCGTGGTCCGCTACGCCAGCGGCAACGGCGAGCCCGTGCAGATCGTGGACGTGAAGTCCCCGGGCGCGGGCTTCCTGACCTTCAGCTACCGCCAGGAAGGTAAGGACCAGGTGCTCGAGGTCGTCCTCGACGGCCGGAAGGTGCCGGCGGGCCAGTACCGGGGCGTGGAGCAGGCCACGGTGCGCTTCACCAACCCGAGGCTGGGCCAGCTGCCCCTGAACATCCAGTGGGAACTGAAGCCCGCCGTGCTGGCCACTCCCGCGGAGCTGGTCTTCCAGGACGCCGCCGGCAAGGAGCTGCGCCAGAAGCTGAACCTGAAGCAGGCCGACGGCCGAGCCTTCCGGGTCACCGGGGTCCACGGGTCCCTCCCGGGCCTCCGGGTGGAGGGGCTGAACCAGAAGGGCGCCAACCTGGACCTGACGGTGATCCTGCCCGCCACCCTGAAGGCGGGCCGCTACAGCGAGGTACTCTCGCTGACGACGGATGACCCCGACCAGCCGGAGCTCACGGTCCGCGTCGTGGCCCTGCTGAAGTAGGCCGCTGAGGAGCCGCCCAGGTTAGCCTGGAGGGATGCCGCAGTTCCGGACCTCCCACCTCTTCGCCGTCCTCACCCTGAGCACCATCGCCCTGGTGTGGGCCGGGGGCTTCCCGGCGACGAAATACTGCCTGCAGGCGGGCCTGTCGGTGGGGGCGCTGCTGAGCATCCGGTTCGCCATCGGCACCGCCGGGCTGGGCTTCCTGCTGCTGCTCCTGCGCGTGCCCATCCGCCGGCAGGACCTGCTGGACGGGCTGCTGCTGGGCCTGGTCCTCACGGCCACCTTCTGGTTCCAGACCGACGGCCTCCGCTTCACCAGCACCTCCAAGTCCGGCTTCATCACGGGCCTCTACGTGATCTTCACGCCCATGGTGGCCCTGCTGGCAGGCGACCGGCTGCGGCTCTTCCACGGCCTGGGCGCCCTGGTGGCCCTGGCGGGCCTCACCCTGCTGGTCCGGGAGCCCGGCGCCGCCTGGGGGGGCTGGAACCGGGGCGACTCGGAGACCCTCGTGGCGGCAGTGCTCTGCGGGTTCCACATCGTCATGACCGCGCACTTCTCACGCCGGGCCTCGGGCTGGGTGCTGGCCTTCACGCAGGTGGCCGTCACCGGGGTCGTGTCCCTGGCCATCACCTTGGCCCTGCCCGCCCCCTACGGCTTCCAGAATGCGGGGCCCGCCCTCGGCCAGGCCGGCACCTGGGTGGCCCTGGCCTTCATGGGCCTCCTCGCCACCACGCTGGCCTTCTATGCGCAGAGCACCTTCCAGTCCCGCCTGGGGGCCACGGAGTGCGCCGTCATCTTCTCCTCGGAGCCGGTGTGGACCGCGCTCCTCGCCGTCAGCGGCTGGGTGCCGGGCATCCGGGAGCACCTCAGCCCGGTCCAGTTCCTGGGCGGCGGCCTCATCCTCGCGGCCACGTTCGTGGCCGAGGTGGGCCCGAAGTTGCTGCGCAAGACCCCGCCCCTGGAGACGGAAGAAGCCATCGGATAGGCGGTATCCTGGAGCCGTCGGAGGAGTGGACATGTTCATCGTCACGGGCGGCGCGGGCTTCGTGGGCAGCAACCTCGTGCGGGAGCTGAACCGGCGCGGGCACACGGACATCCTGGTCGTGGACAACCTGACCCGGAGCGAGAAGTTCCGGAACCTGGCGGATCTGACGATCTCCGACTTCATGGACAAGCGGGAGTTCCGGGCCCGCCTCGACGCCTTCACGCTGGACCTGCACCCGGAGGCCGTGTTCCACAACGGCGCCTGCTCCGACACCATGGAGGCCGATGGGCGCTACATGATGGAGAACAACTTCGGGGACTCCCGCGCCCTGCTCCACTGGTGCCTGGCCCGGAAGACGCCGCTGGTCTACGCGAGCAGCGCGGCCACCTACGGCGCCAGTCCCGACTTCGAGCCCGTGCCGAAGAACGAAGGCCCCCTGAACGTCTACGGCTACTCCAAGCTGGCCTTCGACCAGCACGTGCGCAGCCTGATGCCCGTCATCCAGAGTCCCGTGGTGGGCCTGCGCTACTTCAACGTCTTCGGTCCCCGGGAGCACCACAAGGGCCGCATGATGTCGGTGCTCCACCAGCTGCTGCGGCAGCTGAAGCAGGAGGACGTCTGCCGCCTCTTCCGCGGCACCGAGGGCTACGGGGACGGCGAGCAGCAGCGGGACTTCATCTACGTGGGCGACATCGTGGCCATCAACCTCCACTTCGGCGGCGGGGGCATGGCCAAGGCCATCGTGAACGCCGGCACCGGCCGGGCCCGCAGCTTCAACGACATCGCGAAGACCCTCATCGCCCACCTGGGGAAGGGACGGATCGACTACATCCCCTTCCCCGACGAGCTGCGGGGCAAGTACCAGAGCTTCACCCAGGCGGATGTCCGCAGCCTCCGGGCCGCCGGCTACACCGCCCCCTTCACCGAGCTCGAGGCCGGCATCGCCGCCACCCTGGCCGAGCTCTAGGCCAGCCGGTCCAGGATCACCAGGGTCACGTCATCCACGAAGGGCGCGGGGTGGTTGAAGGCCCGGGCCTGGGCGATGACGGAGTCCGCCGAGGCCTCGGCGCCCGCCGGCAGCTCCGCGCAGATGCGGCGCAGGCCGGCCTCCTCGAGCATGGCTCGGTCCTCCCGCTCCACCTCCACGAGGCCGTCGGTGTAGAGCACCAGCCGGTCGGCGGGCAGGAACTCGGCGTCGTGTTCCGTGAAGGGCAGCTGCGGGTCCAGTCCCAGCATGAAGCCCTTGCCCCGCAGCACCTCGGACCGCTGGAGCCCGCCGCGGGTCCCGCCCACGATGCGGAAGGGCGCGCAGTGGCCGGCCACGACGTAGCGCAGGCGGTTGCCTGCGGGATCCAGCCGGCCCAGCCAGGCGGTGGCGAACTGCTCGGCCAGCGTCGAGCGGCAGAGGTCTTCGTTCATGCCCTGAGCCCAGTCCAGCGGACCACCCCCCAGCCGCACCTGGTTCTCGAAAGACGTCTTCACCATGGCGGAGATGAGGGCCGCCGTGACGCCGTGGCCGCTCACGTCCGCGATCATCATGGCTGTGCAGCCGTCCGGCAGCGGCAGCACTGCGTAGATGTCGCCCCCGATGCCCGCAGCGGGCAGGTAGCGGTGGGTGTAGTGGGCACCCTCGGTCTCGCCGGGCAGCTTGGGCAGCAGCCCCATCTGCAGCGCCGCGGCCAGCTCCATCTCCTCCTGGACCCGCTGCTGGAAGGACATCAGCTCCTTGTTCTGGCGCTTGATCTCCTTCTGCATCTCGATGAGCCGGAAAGTGGAGTCCACCTTGGCCAGCACTTCCTGGGCATGAAAGGGCTTCGGGATCATGTCATCGGCGCCCAGCGAGAGGCCGCCGATGCGGGAGGCCGTGCCGTCCAGCGCCGAGAGGATGATGAAGTAGATGTCCCGGGTGGCGGGATCCGACTTCACGCGCTTGCACAGCTCATCCCCGGGCATCTCGGGCATCCGTAGGTCCGAGATGATGAGGTCCGGCCGCGAGCGGCCCATCTCGGCAAGGGCCTCCAAGCCGTTGCCTGCAGTCAGGACCTGATAGCCCGACCGCTTGAGGTAGAAGCTGAGTATGTCCCGGATGGGGGCTTCATCGTCCACCACCAGCACAAGGCCCTTGGCCATGCAGAGGCGCCGGGGTTCAGGAGCCGCGGAGGGCGTCCTGCTCCGTGGCGAAGATGGAGAAGTAGTTGGTGAGGTTGGTCTGGTCGAAGGTCTTCTTGACCGTGGCGGGCAGGCAGCACAGGTGCAGCTTGCCGCCGGACTTGTCCACGCTGTTGCGCGCGGCCACCAGGAGTCCGAGTCCCGAGGAATCGATGAAGCTGACCCCTTCCAGGTTGATCGCCAGGAGCTTCGGCTGGACGGTGGCCACGGTCTCGCGGATGACATCGCGGAGCTGCGCCGTCACTTCGAAGTTGACCTTTCCCTGGATGGACACGACCGAGGCGGTGCCTTCTTGGCGCGTCTGGATGTTCAGCATGGTTCCTCCTGAAGGATTCCTTTGAGCACTCTTCGCCGCGCGGCGTCCCGCTGGCGCTGTTTGTATTCGGTATGTGATGCCGGACCCGAACGTGAACTTTGAAACCCTGATTGTTCCATCACTTGGACTTCGTGTGCGAAAAAGAAGGTAAACTCCTCCTGGTCCTGGAGCAACTCCGGAATGCCGGCGAGGTCGGATAATTCCGAGTCCCCCATCGTCTGGAGCCGATTCTGCAGGATCTCGAGGGCCCGGGTAGCGGGGCTGGGCAGCCGCACCAGGGTGCGGGCGGTGAACTGGATCGCCGCATAATCCTTACTGGAAAAGGGGTTCTGCCCCAGCCCCGCGGCCTTGAAGGACAGCGACTGGCTGAGGGCCCGCCGCTCGGCCGGGTCCATGTCCTGGATACAGAAGGCCGGCGGCAGCTCCTCCATCCACGCCTGGAGGGCCTCCATGTCGATCATGAGGTTCCGGCTCCGGCTGGGCTTGATGTGGGTGGGCATGAGCACGTGGTGATCCAGCAGGAACCGGATGACCATCAGCACGCCCAGGTGGTCCTCGGCCACGAGCCGGATGCCGATCTGGTCGTAGATGGTCTCCGCCACGTTCTCGGGCTTGTGGAGCATCTTGAGCAGCATGGACACGCGGTCCTTGTTCTCCTTGCGCTCCATGGCCACCAGGGGCACTTCGTAGGCCCCCCGCAGGAACCAGCGGCCCCCCTCGCAGACCAGGAACTGGTCGTAGCGGCTGAAGACCTGATGCTGGATCTCCGGCAGGTAGCGCAGGTTCACGTTGTGGTCCACGTGGAAGAGCGTGTGCATGAGGCGGAGGATGGCGCAGGACCAGCGCGCGCGCCGATCCTGGGGGCGCTCCGAGGCCCAGACCAGCAGATCCAGGGGGTCCTGGAGGTCGCGGACCTCCAGGGGCACGTGCAGTTCCGTGCCGTCCAGGATCACGCCCTCCAGGAAGTCCACGGCATCCTCGTAGACCCGGGAGACCGCCGCGCGCTGGACCGGCACGGCCATGTCATAGCCGTAGTTCAGGGCAAAGCTCCAGGCCTCGTCCGGCGACTGGATGCGCAGCCCGTCCAGATCGATGGGCGAGCCTCCCCCGAGGATCAGCTGGGTGACCTCCAGGGGCATGGGGAAAAGCGCGAGGTTTTTCATGACTTTCAGTTTCTCTATCGGGCCGGTGCGGAAAACCATAAAAAAACGGGGCGCCCGGTCAGAGGGCGCCCCGCTGGAACCGGATCAGCCTACTTGATGGCGAAGGCGGCGACGAGCACGTAGATCACGAGGGCCTCGATGAGGGCCAGGCCGATGATCATGGTGGTGCGGATGTTACCGGCAGCCTGGGGGTTCCGGGCGACGCCTTCGCAGGCGGCCATGACGGCCTTGCCCTGGCCCAGACCGCAGCCGGCGGCGGCGATGGCGAGCGAGAGGTGAGCGACGTACTGGCCTTCGAAGAGGCTCTTCTGCACGACGGGGGCGCCCTGCGCGAACGCAACGGCAGCCAGGGTGAAGAGGAAGGCGGTGGTGAGGAACTTCTTCATGGTGGTGCTCCTGTGAGGTTGTCCAGGGGGTTCGGAATCCCCAGAACGGTTAGAAAGTTTTTTCGAGCGGAAATCGCTGCGCGATTTCCGAAGGCTCAGTGCTCGTGAGAGACTGCGCCACTGAGATAGATTGTCGTCAGCATGGTGAACACGAAGGTCTGGATCAGGCCGAAGAAGAGGCCCAGGAACATCATGGGCACTGGCAGCAGGATCGGCATCAGGCCGAAGAAGATGCCCGCCACCACGTGCTCGCCGGCGATGTTGCCGAAGAGACGGAGGGAGTGGCTGAGGATGCGGCTGAGCAGGCCCAGGATCTCCAGGGGGAACAGCAGCGGGGCCAGCCACCAGATGGGGCCCATGAAGTGCGCCCAATACTTGAGGAAGCCCTGCTCCTTCATGCCGTGGAAGTTGTAGTAGCCGAAGACCACCAGGGCCGATCCGAGCGTCACGTTCCAGTTGCTGGTGCCGGGGCTCAGGGCCGGGATCAGGCCAAAGAAGTTGTTGAAGAAGACGAACAGCGCCATGGTGCCGATGAACGGCAGATACTTCTCGCCGTGGTGGGCGATGTTGTCGTTGATCATCTCCTTGAGACCCTCGACCACGCCCTCGAAGATCTGCTGCAGGGGGCCGGGGATGCGGGCCAGGTTCTTGCGGACCAGGGCCGTGATGAGCATGGCCGTCAGCGCGGCCAGGGCCGCGTTCAGGAGGTGGTCATAGCGCTCCAGCACCGACAGGGGCGACCCGTGGGCGAAGCCAAGCCAGGCGTGCCGGGAGAGCCCCAGGACCTGGGTGAGCCATTGGGCGAGCAGCGATGCGTGGTGTTCCATCTCGTCAGACCTCAATCAGGCGGGGTGTCTTCAATTTTCTGGAAGCCCAGGCGCAGGGCTTCGAGGAGAATGCCGGCCACGAAGAGGAGGACCCCCAGGGCCAGCGGCAGGGCTTCCGCCGGGTATAGGGCTATCATCCCACGCAACACCAGCGCGATCAACGCCAGTTTACCCAGGGACAGGAACCCGTAGACCCACCGGAGGCGCACCGAGGGCGTCAGCATCCGGGCGGTGAGCACCCGGTGCAGCCCCCAGAAGCCGAAGCTGGTCAGGCAGCCGACCCCGAAGGCCAGAGCGGCGGTCCAGGAGCGCAGCAGGCCCCACAGGAGGACGCCCAGCAGGCCCAGGGCGACCATGCCCCGGGTGATCCGCTGGAGATGGTGCTCACCCTCGTCCATGGGGATCCTGGTCCTCGGGCCGGTTCTGCTCCAGTCGCTTCAGCTCCTCGGCGTCGCGCCGGGCCATGCGCCGGTTCAGCTTGAAGAGCTCCCAGAAGGCCGCGCCGATGCCCCAGATCAGACCCACCCACTGCCCGCGCACGGCGTGCCCGAACCAGCCGCCGATCCAGCGGCCCAGGAAGAACCCCAGGACGATGCAGAGCGGGAAGGTGATGCCCAGGGACATGAGGTCGCCCCACAGGGCCCGCTCCCCGGGATCCGCGTCCTCCTTGCCCGGCTTCAGGATCACCCTGCACTCCAAAAAAAGACTGAAGGCGCGGGTTGCCCCGCACCTTCAGTCTAAGGCAAGAACGGGGATTGGTCTGGGAGGGGCGGCTCCATCCCCGGGTAGGTACAAGCTTGGAGCGGGCTCTGCCCGCTCCAAGCACGGGGGTCCGGGGGTGTGTGCGCAGCACGGAACCCCCCGGAGAACATCAGGCCAGGAAGACCTTGCCAGCCCACTCCAGCAGCCAGGGGCCGAAGGCCGTGCCCACCAGGACCAGGATGCAGGCCAGGGTCACGATGAACACCGAGGTGGCGCCCATGGGGATGACCTCGCCTTCGGGTTCCCGGAAGTACATCTGGCTGACCACGCCCAGATAGTAGTAGGCGCTCACGGCGCTGGTCAGGAGGGCGATGACCGTCAGGGTGACGTAGCCCTGCTCGATGGCCAGCTTGAACAGGTAGAACTTGCCGAAGAAGCCGACCAGCGGGGGGATGCCTGCCAGGCTGAGCAGGAACACCATCATGGCAAAGGCCAGCACGGGGTGCTTGCGACCGAGGCCTTTGAAGTCCTCGATGCGCTCGCCCTCGCCCTGCCCCTGGAGGTAGATCACCACCGCGAAGGCGCCGGTGTTCATGACGATGTAGATGGCCATGTAGAGCCAGACCGCCTGGGCACCCGCCTGGGGGTTGCCCGAGAGCACACCCAGGAGCATGTAGCCCACATGGGCGATGCTGGAGTAGGCCAGCAGGCGCTTCATGCTGACCTGGTTCACGGCCGCCACATTGCCGAGGATCATGCTGGCGCCGGCGATGTAGCTGAGCGGTCCGACCCAGTCGCTGGAGACGCCGTGGAGGCCCGTGCCGAAGACCCGCAGGATCGCGGCCAGGGCAGCGGCCTTGGGGGCCGTGGCCATGAGGGCGGTGATGGGCGTCGGGGCGCCTTCATAGGCGTCCGGCGACCACATGTGGAAGGGCACCGCGGCCACCTTGAAGCCCAGGCCCACGACCACCATCAGGACCCCGGAGAACACCAGCAGGCTGCTGGACTTGGGGGTCAGGGCCAGGGCCAAGTTCAGGTCGGCCAGGTTGGTGGTGACGCCGCCGGCGGCCCCATAGAGCAGGCTGATGCCGTAGACGAGGATGCCGCTGGAGAAGGCCCCCAGCAGGAAGTACTTCATGCCCGCTTCCACGCTGGTGGCGCGGTCCCGGAGGTAGGCCACCAGGATGTAGATGCAGATGGCCATCAGCTCGACGCTGAAGTAGATCGAGATCAGGTCCGAGGCGCCGCAGAGGAACAGCATCCCCGAGAGGGAGAACAGGATCAGGGCGTAGTACTCCACGGTCTGCTGCTTGAGGCTGTCCAGCAGCCGCACGCTCAGGGCCACGGCCCCGGCACAGCCCAGGATGCTGAGCATCTGGAAGCCGCGGGTGAGGCCGTCCATGCGGAACATGCGGGAGAAGCCCTCGCCCTCGGCCGTCCGGGTCACCAGGACCGCGGTGATGGCGAGGACCAGCAGGGTGATGGGCGCCCACTTGTGCTTCTCGCCGCGGCCGAACATCAGGTCGCCGGGCCAGAGCATGAGCGTGGCCACGGTCATCAGGAAGAGTTGGGGCAGGATCAGATGCGTGTCCCGGAGGAGCGCATCCAGGAGCCCCTGAGAGAAGCCGGTCATCAGTGGCCTCCCCCGTGGGCGGTCGCGCCGTGTTCGGGCTCGGCGTGGGGCGCCTCGTGACCCTCGTGGCCTTCGTGGCCGGCGGGGGCGGCTTCATGGTGGGCGGCCGGGGCAGTCATGCCCTGCATGCCCAGCTTCCGGGCGATGGCCTGCTTCACGGCGAGGTCCTGGGCGGCATGGAACCCGGGCTGGACCTGCTCGACCAGCTTGCGGACCGGCGCGTCCATCACGTCCATGACCGGCTTGGGATAGAGGCCGATCCAGAAGGCGGCGATGACCAGCGGAGCGAAGTAGAGGATCTCGCGGAGGTTCAGGTCCTCCATCTTCTCGTTCACCTCGGTGATGGGTCCGAACATCACGCGCTGGAACATCCAGAGCATGTAGGCGGCGCCGAGGATGATGCCGAGGGTGGCGACCACCGCGGCCCAGGGGAAGGCCTGGAAGCTGCCCATGAGGATGACGCCCTCACCGATGAAGCCGTTCAGCAGCGGCAGGCCGATGCTGCTCATGGTCATGATCATGAAGATCGTGGCGAAGATCGGCATGCTCTTCGAGAGCCCGCCGAAGTCCGCGATCATGCGGGTGTGCCGGCGCTCGTAGACGATGCCCACCGCGAGGAAGAGCCCGCTGGTGCTGATGCCGTGGTTGAGCATCTGGAACAGGCCGCCCTTGATGCCGTAGGGGTTGAGGGCGAAGAGGCCGAGCATGCAGAGGCCCAGGTGGCTCACGGAGGAATAGGCCACCAGCTTCTTCATGTCCTTCTGGATCATGGCCACCAGGGCGCCGTAGATGATGCCGATGAGGGACAGCCCGATGAACCAGGGCAGCAGCTCCTTGGTGGCGGTGGGGAGGATGGGCAGCAGGAAGCGGACGAAGCCGTAGGTGCCCATCTTCAGGAGGATGGCGGCGAGGATGACCGAACCGGCCGTGGGCGCCTGCACGTGGGCGTCCGGCAGCCAGGTGTGGAAGGGGAACATCGGGACCTTGATGGCGAAGCCGACGAAGAAGGCCAGGGCCATGAGGATCTGGTAGTTCTTGCTCTGCTGGGCGATCACGGGAGCCATGGCCTGGAAGCTGGCCAGGGAGAAGTCGTAGACGCCCGCGGTCTGGTGCTGCAGGAAGTAGATGGCCAGGATCGCCACCAGCATCAGCACCGAGCCGGCCAGGGTGTAGAGGAAGAGCTTGATGGCGGCGTAGAGCTTCTGGGGGCCGCCCCAGATGGCGATCAGGAAGTACATCGGCACCAGCATGACTTCCCAGAACAGGTAGAAGAGGAACATGTCCTGGGTGATGAACACGCCGAGCATGGCGGTCTGGAGGACCAGCATCCAGATGTAGTACTCCTTGTGGCGCTCGAGGATGGCGCTGAAGGAGCAGGCGATGGCGATGGGCCCGATGAAGGTGGTCAGCAGCCAGAGCAGGAGGCTGATGCCATCCATGCCGACACTGAACTTGGCACCCAGGGCCGGGATCCAGGTCCAGGCCTGGGCCCACTGGACGGCGTCGCTGGCCCGGTCGTAGCCGAACCAGAACGGCAGGCTCAGCAGGAGGCTGGCGATCATGATCAGGAGCGAGCCGAGCTCGAAGACCCGGCGCTGGTCCTTGGGCACGAAGAGCAGGACCAGCGCGCCCAGGACGGGCAGGAAGGTCGCCACCAGCATCAGTGTCGTGTTTGCGGTGAACATGGGGACTCCAACCAATGGGGACTAGGCGATGAATTTCCAGAACGCGAAGACGAGGAAGCCGAGGAACATCACGAAGGCGTAGTGCTGCACCCGGCCGGTCTGGAGGCCGCGGAACACGGCGCTGGACTCCTGGACCATGTATTCGACGAGGTCGACCGAGCCGTCGATGAGGTACTCGTCCACCCAGTGCATGAGCTCGGCCCAGATCAGGGTCACGCGGGCGGCCCCGTTGACCATGCCGTCCACCACCCAGGTGTCGAAGCTCCAGAGCTGGGCGGAGAAGCGCTTCAGGGGCTCGATGATGGCCGCGTCGTAGAACTCGTCCACGTAGTACTTGGCATTCACCCAGCGGAACAGGTTCGGGAAGCGCTCGACGAAGGCGATCGCTCGGCTCCAGGTGGGATCCACCTTGTAGATCCACCAGGCCAGCAGCATGGCGCCGGGGGCCCAGATCAGGGTGGCCCAGGCCATGAGGCCGTACTCGATGGTGGGGGGGATGTGCTCGCCGTGGTGGGCGGGCGCGACCTGGTAGAGGAGCGGCTCGATCCACTTGCTGAAGAGCTCAGCGGGCACGATCGGGAGGACCCGGTGGAGACTCTCGGGGTAGTTCAGGAAGCCGCCGACCACCGCCAGCCCGGCCAGGACGGCCACCGGCAGCCACATGCGCCAGCTGACCTCGTGGGGATGGTGGCCCGGCACGATGTCGTGGTCCTCGGGATCGTCCACGTGGTGGTCGTGGTGCTGGTCCAGCTCGTGGACGTGGTTCTCCTGGGCATGGACGGGGGCGTGACCGTGGCCATGGGCACCGTGGTCGTCATGGGCCGCGTGGTCATCGTGGCCGTGGGCCTCGGACTGGACCGTGTGGCCGTAGGGATCCTCGCCGCCACCCCGGTAGTTGCCGTAGAAGGTCATGGCGATGAGGCGGGTCATGTAGAAGGCGGTGCAGAAGGCGCCCAGCATGCCCAGGATCCAGGCCACCAGGTTCAGGGTGGGGCCCGTGTAGTGGCCGTGCTGATACCAGCCCTCGAACACCTTCCAGAGGATCTCGTCCTTGGAGAAGAAGCCCGAGAAGGGGAAGATGCCGGCGATGGCGAAGGTGGCCAGGATCATGCTCATGGCCGTGATGGGCATGAGCTTCTTGAGGCCGCCCATGTTGCGCATGTCCTGCTCGTGGTGGCAGGCGGCGATGACCGCGCCGGACCCGAGGAAGAGGCTGGCCTTGAAGAAGGCGTGGGTGAAGACGTGGAACATGCCGGCGCTGAAGGCCCCGGCGCCCATGCCCATGAACATGAAGCCCAGCTGGGACACGGTGGAGTAGGCCAGCACCTTCTTGATGTCGTACTGGGCAAGGCCCATGGTGGCGGCGACAAAGGCAGTCAGGGACCCGAAGGCCAGCACCACGGCGAGGGCCACCGGGGCGTTCACGTAGATGAAGTTCAGGCGGGTGATCATGTAGAGGCCGCTGGTCACCATGGTCGCGGCATGGATCAGCGCGGACACCGGCGTCGGGCCGGCCATGGCGTCGGGCAGCCACACATACAGGGGGATCTGAGCGGACTTGCCCATGGCGCCCACGAAGAGGCAGCAGCCGATGAGGTTGAACCACCAGGTGGGGCTGGCCGTGTGGCCGAAGAGGGTGATCAGCGGCAGGTTGGCGACCTCGCGGACCGAGCCCATGAGGGTGTCGTAGTCGAGGCTCCCGAAGACCTGGAAGATCAGGAAGAAGCCGAGCATGAAGCCGAAGTCGCCGATGCGGTTGGTGACGAAGGCCTTCTTGCCCGCGACGGCGGCGAACTCCTTCTCGAAGTAGAAGCCGATGAGCAGGTAGGAGCAGAGGCCCACCCCCTCCCAGCCCAGGAACATCATCATGATGTTGGCGCCCAGCACCAGGTTCAGCATGCTGAACACGAACAGGTTCAGGTAGGCCATGAAGCGGTAGTAGCGGCCGTCGTTGCGTTCCTCGGCCATGTAGCCGGTGCTGAAGAGGTGGATCAGGAAGCCCGCGCCGGACACCAGCAGGGCCATGCAGCCGCTGAGCACGTCGAACTTGTAGGCCCACTCGATCTTGTAGGTGCTCATCCCGCCCAGCACATGGGCGCCGCCCACGTTGAACCAGGTCCAGAGGCTCTGGTGCAGGGACCGGCCATCGGCAGGCAGCCCGATGAGCTGGATGAAGTGCCACAGGGTGAGGAGGAAGGCGATGCCCACGCTGCCGAGGGCGAAGAAGTCCACCACGGTGGTGTTCCGCAGCTTCCGGCCGCTGAGGCCGTTGATCAGGAACCCGAAGAAGGGCAGGAAGGGGATCAGCCAGAGCAGGCTGCTCGGCTGGGAGGCGGCGGTCGCCGCGGCGTGCGCCAGGGTCATGTCGGCACTCATGATCGTCGTCATCCCTTCAGCAGGTTGATGTCGTCCACCTGGACGGTGTCGCGCTTGCGGTAGAGGGCGACCACGAGCGCCAGGCCCACGGCCACCTCCGCGGCGGCGAAGCCCATCACCAGCAGGGCGAAGGCCTGGCCGGAGACGGACCCGCTGTGGCGGGCGAAGGCGATGAAGTTCAGGTTGGCCGCGTTGAGCATCAGCTCCACGCACATGAGGATCACCAGGGCGTTCCGGCGGATGAGCACGCCGACAATGCCGATGGAGAAGAGCAGGAACGAGACGAGGAGGACCGCGTTGAGGTTGACCATCACACCCGCTCCGTCTTTGCCAGCACCACCGCGCCCACCAGGGCGACCAGCAGCACCACGCTGAGAATCTCGAAGGGCAGCAGGTAGTCCGCGAACAGCCCGCGGCTCACGGCCTGGGCGTTCTGCTCGGCGACCTTCAGGCCCTGGGCCAGCTCCGGCCGCAGGACCAGCGCCGAGGGGGAGGCCGCGCCGAAGAGGGTCTGGCGGAAGATGGCGGTGAAGAGCAGCGCGCCGATGGCCACCAGCCCGATGGCGTAGCGGGACTGGAGCTGGAAGACCTCCTTCTCCTTGGCCTTGGTCACCTCGACGAGCATGACCACGAAGAGGAAGAGGACGACGATGCCGCCGGCGTAGACCAGGATCTGGGCCATGCCCAGGAACTCGGCCTCCAGGGACAGGAAGCAGCCGGCGATGCAGAGCATGGCGAAGAGGAAGGCCAGCACGCTGTGCACGGCGCTCCGGGACCCGACCACGATGACGGCGCCGGCGAGAGCCAGCACGCCGAAGATGGCGAACAGGTTCCGGCCGATCGTTTCGATGAAGTGTTCCATGGGGCGTCCTCGGAATGTCGCGGGTGGGGTCAGTCGTCAGCCACGCTGAACTTGCCAACAGGGGAAGGCTCGAACATGTTCTGGCCCAGCCCCTCCATGCCGATCGAGAGGTCCTCCCGGTTGTAGGAGGCCAGCTCGAACTGGTGGTTGAGGATGATGGAGTCGAAGCCGCAGCTCTCCACGCAGAACTCGCAGAAGATGCAGCGCTCCATCTCGAAGTCGTAGCGAACCGGGTAGGGCATCTTGCGCCCTTCCTTCTTGCCCTTCTCGATGGTGATGACGCTGGTCGGGCAGATCTTCTCGCAGGCCAGGCAGCACACGCACTTGATCTCGCCCTGCTCGTCCTTGAGCAGCGTGAGGCGGCCGCGGTAGCGGGGCTGCAGCTTGGCCACCACCTCGGGATACTCCGAGACGATGTGGAAGGGCACCTTGCGGCGGTTGGCGGTGAAGAACACCTTGCAGAAGTGCTTGCCCGTGATGGACAGGCCCTTGGCGATGTCGAAGGGGATCAGGGTCCTCAGGAACTTGTTCATGGGCGGCCCCTTACACGGCGCAGCGGACGAAAGCCGCGATCAGGAGGTTGACCAACGCCAGGGGGATCAGATACTTCCAGGCCACGCTCATGACCTGGTCATACCGGTAGCGGGGGATCGTGCCGCGGACCCAGATGTAGGTGAACAGCAGGAAGACGATCTTGGCCACGAAGAAGATGGCGTGGGGCCCGGCGAGCCAAGCGTCGGCGGGCAGGAGGTGGTTGACCAGGCCCTGCAGGCCGAAGGGCAGCAGCCAGGAGCCGCCCAGGAAGAAGCCCGCGGCCAGGGCGCTGACGACGGTCATGTTGATGTACTCGGCCAGGTAGAAGAAGCCGAACTTCATGCCCGAATACTCGGTGTGGAAGCCGGCCACCAGCTCGTTCTCGGCCTCGGGCATGTCGAAGGGGAGACGGTTGGTCTCGGCGAAGCCGCAGGTCAGGTAGATGAGGAACCCGAGCACCTGGGGGACCAGGCCCCAGGCGGAGAGCCCCGTGGCCATGCGCTGGGCCATCTCGCTGAAGTTCAGGCTGCCGGTGAGGACCACCGGTGCCAGCAGGCTGATGGCCAGGGGCACTTCGTAGCTCACCATCTGCGCGGCGCTGCGCAGGCCGCCCAGCAGGGGATACTTGGAGTTGGAGGCCCAGCCCGCCAGGACGATGCCGTAGACGCCAACGCTGGCCACGCCGAGGATCCAGAGCAGGCCCACGTTGATGTCCGCGATGCCGCCGGCGACCGGCAGGCCCGCCAGTCCCGGGAACCAGGAGGGGAACACGAAGAAGGTGCCGGGGACGAAGGAGATGGCCGCGAAGACCACCACCGCGGACACCATGCTGATGGCCGGGGCGATGAAGAACACGAACTTGTCGGCCTTGGCGGGGATGATGTCTTCCTTGAGGATCAGCTTCAGCACGTCGGCCACGAGGCCGGGGATGCCGCGCCAGTAGGAGAGGACGGGGATGCGGCCCCACTTCCACATGCCGCGGTTCATCCAGCCGGTGACGCCGATGTGGCCGCTGGCGACCCGGGTGGAGCCCAGGCGCTGCTGGAGGTAGCCCAGCACCTTGCGCTCGGCGAACACCGTGAGGGGCACCACGACGAAGACGAAGAGCACGACCAGCACGCACTGGATGAGCGTGATCGCGATGGACTGGAGGAGGGTCGGGGTCGGCATGGCGGTTGATCCTCGTCGGCTAGCGGTCGATCTCGCCGAGCACGATGTCCAGGGTTCCGATCGCGGCGACGATGTCGGCGATCAGGCCACCCTCGGCCATCTTGGGCAGGGACTGGAGGTTGATGAAGCCGGGGGCCCGGACGTGGAACCGGTAGGGGTTCGCGGAGCCCTTCTCGCCCACGAGGTAGTAGCCGATCTCGCCCTTGGGGGCCTCGGTCGCGTGGTAGACCTCGTTGACCTCGGCCTTGAGGATCTTGGGGATCTTGGCCATGACGGGGCCTTCGGGCAGGCCGTCGAGGCACTGCTGGATGATGCGGGCGCTCTGCCGCATCTCCGCCATGCGCACCAGGTACCGGGCGTAGGTGTCGGCCGCGGTCTGGGTGGGCACCTCGAAGTCCATCTCGGAGTAGGCCGCGTAGGGGAAGGCCTTGCGGATGTCGTAGGGCACCCCCGCGGCGCGCAGCACCGGGCCGGTGACGCCCAGGGCGATGGCATCATCGGCGCTGAGCAGGGCCACGCCGACGGTGCGCTTCTTCCAGATCCGGTTCTCGCTGAGCAGGTTCTCGTATTCCTCGAGGCAGGTCGGGAACTTGGCCAGGAACTTCCGGGCCATCTTCTCGAAGCCCGGCGGCAGGTCCTCGCGCAGGCCGCCGATGCGGAAGGCGGTGGTGGTCAGGCGGGAGCCGCAGAACGCCTCGTTCATGTCGAGGATGTCCTCGCGCTCACGGAAGGCGTAGAGGAAGACCGTCATGGCGCCGATGTCGAGGGCATGGGTCGCGAGCCAGATCAGGTGCGAGGCCAGGCGGTTGAACTCGTTCAGCAGCGTGCGGATGTACTGGGCGCGGCGGGGCACCGTGATGCCGAACAGCTTCTCGTTGGCCTCGGCCCAGCCCAGGTTGTTGGCCACCGCCGAGCAGTAGTCCATGCGGTCGGTCCACACCTGGCCCTGGAAGAAGCTCTGGTTCTCACAGATCTTCTCGACCCCGCGGTGCAGGTAGCCGATGACCGGCTTGCAGTGCGTGATGGTCTCGCCATCGAGCCGCAGCTTCACCCGGAGCACGCCGTGGGTGGACGGGTGCTGCGGTCCCAGGTTGATCTCCATTTCCTCGTTCTTGAACATGGATCACTCCGCCTTGGGCTGCTTGAGGTTGATGCCAAGCTGGCCGGCCTTCTGGAGAGCGATGCGCTCGATCATGCCGCCGCGGTCCTCGCGGAAGGCGACGTCGCGCTGCCCCCAGCCCACCACGGGGTAGTCCTTGCGCAGGGCGTGGCCCTCCCAGTCGTCGGGGCAGAGGATGCGGGTCATGTCCGGGTGGTTCGCGAACCCGATGCCGAGCATGTCGAAGATCTCGCGCTCCATCCAGTTGGCGCTCGGGTAGACCGCGCAGGCGCTCTCGGGCACGAAGCCCTCGGGCACCAGGATGCGGAGGCGGAGGCGCTTCCGGCGGCTGATGCTGGTCAGGTGGTAGACCACGCTGAACGCGAAGCCGGCGGCTGCGGGATAGTGGGTGGCGGACTGGTCCGCGAGCATCTCGTACTTGAGATCCGCGTGGTCCCGGCAAAGGTGCAGAGCCTCGAGGATGGCGTCCTTCGCCACCTGGCAGGTCAGCTCACCGGCCTGCTCGAAGATCTCTTCGACCTTGTCGCCCAGGGCGGCCTGCAGCAGCAGCAGGTCGGCGTCCTTCGCCTCCTGGGGCCAGGGGATCTTGACGTCGTTGTCGTCCTTGCGGGGCACGGGGCGCACGGGGGGCTTGGGCGCATCCTTGCCCTCGGCCTCGGCCTTGGCCTTGGCGGTCTCGTAGTCCGCCTGCATCTTCTTCCACTTGGCCTCGTCGGCCTCCGCGGCGGCCTTCACCTCGGCCTGGTAGGTGCGGTAGCTCGGCAGGGGCACCGTCTTCGGCATGACGACCTGCCGCTGGGGCGAGGCGGCATAGTCGTAGACATAGGGTCCCGCCGGGGCCTCCGGCACTTCGGGGGCCTGGGGGATGATCGGATCCGTCATCAGCCGACCTCCTCGAAGATGTCCTTGTACCGGTCGGCGAGGCTGCTGGTCATGATCTTGTCCTGCAGCTTCATGAAGCCGTAGATGAGCGACTCGGGCCGGGGCGGGCAGCCGGGGATGAAGACGTCCACGGGGATGATCTTGTCCACGCCCTGCACCGTGTGGTACGAGTCGAAGGGCCCGCCGGCGGTGGCGCAGGAGCCCATGGCGATGACCCACTTGGGCTCGGGCATCTGGTCATAGAGGGTCTTGATCACCGGGGCCATCTTGTAGGTGACCGTGCCGGCGATGATCATCAGGTCCGCCTGGCGGGGCGTGGCGCGGAAGATGCCGGCTCCGAAGCGGTCAAAGTCGAAGCGGCTGGCGCCGGCGGCCATCATCTCGATGGCGCAGCAGGCCAGGCCGAAGGTCACGGGCCACACGCTGGTGGCGCGGGACCAGTTCATGACCTTCTCCACCTTGGTGGTGATCAGGATCTGCTCGAAGGCGGAGGGCTGCATTACTCCCATGTGAGGGCTCCCTTGGACCAGATGTAGCCGTAGCCGAACAGCAGCAGGAAGAGGAAGAGGCCGAATTCGATGAAGCCGAAGACCGCCAGTTCCTTCATCTGGATCGCCCAGGGCATGAGGAACACCGTTTCCACGTCGAACACGAGGAACATCACCGCCACCAGGTAGTAGCGCACGGAGAACTTGGACCGCGCCTCGCTGGTGGTGGCGACACCGCACTCATAGGACGAGTATTTCGCCGCGCTTGGCCAGTGGGGCCGCAGCAGCCAGGACAAATTCCAGATGATGATCGGCAGGGCCACTGCTACCAGTATCAGCAGCAGGATGGACGCGTACCCACGCATGGAGCCTCCAGGACCAGTCATTGTGGAGTCTCGGTCCCGCCAAGGTCAACGCTCGAAGCCAACCCGGCCGTCCTTTGTGACCCATGCCCGATTCTGGACGGACGCCTCTGCCCTTGATCCGGTAGGATGCTTCCATGTCAGCGCCGATCCCCCCGAACTCCAGCGACGCCGCCGAAACGGCTGATCGCGCCATCACCGACTTCAAGCCAGTCAAGGAGCTCTATCCCACTCTGGACCTCACCCGCGAGCCGGTGGACTTCGGGCTCTTCCAGGCCCTGCCGCTGGACCTCATGTTCAAGCACCACTTCGTGCCGGTGCAGGAGCGGGACGGCGCCCTCTGGCTGGCCATGGCCGATCCCCTGGATATTCCCACCCAGGACATGCTGCGACAAAGCCTTAAGCGGCCCCTGCGCTTCGCCGCGGCGCCTCTTGCCCAGATCCAGGAAGTGCTCAAGAAGTCCGAGAGCGGCCAGAAGGTCATGGACGAGGCCGGCGAGGCCCTCAAGGTCCAGGTGCTCCACGAAGAGGACTGGGACGACGAGGTCCTGGACCTCGAGCGCCTGACAGACAAGGACGAGGCCCCCATCGTCCGCCTGGTGGACACCACGATCTTCAACGCCCTCCAGCGCCGGGCCTCGGACATCCACCTGGAGACTCTCGCCACGGGCTTCCAGATCAAGTACCGCATCGACGGCAGCCTCTACCCCGCCGCCGAACCCATCGACCGGCGCTTCGCGTCCCCCATCATCAGCCGCATCAAGGTCATGTCGGAGCTGGACATCGCCGAGAAGCGCAAGCCCCAGGACGGCCGCTTCAAGCTCAAGGTCCGGGGCCGGGCCATCGACTTCCGCGTCAGCATCATGCCGACCATCCACGGCGAGGACGCGGTGATCCGCATCCTGGACAAGGAGAACCTCACCGAGGAATTCCAGTCGCTCACCCTGGAGATCCTGGGTTTTTCCGAGCACGAGCTGAAGCGGCTTCGCCGTTTCGCGCACGAGCCCTACGGGATGTTCCTGGTGACCGGACCCACGGGCTCCGGCAAGACCACCACGCTCTACGCGGTGCTCAGCGAGATCAAGTCCCCCGAGGACAAGATCATCACCATCGAGGACCCGGTCGAGTACCAGCTTGAGGGGGTCACCCAGATCCCCGTGAACGAGAAGAAGGGTCTGTCCTTCGCCCTGGGCCTGCGCTCCATCCTCCGCCACGATCCCGACAAGATCCTCGTGGGCGAGATCCGCGATCCCGAGACCGCCCAGATCGCCATCCAGTCGGCGCTCACCGGCCACCTGGTGTTCACCACCGTCCACGCCAACAACGTGCTCGACGTGCTGGGCCGCTTCCAGCACATGGGCGTGGAGGTCTACAACTTCGTCTCCTCCCTGAACTGCATCCTGGCCCAGCGGCTCATCCGCGTGCTCTGCCCCAAGTGCAAGCGCCCGGCCCCGGTCCCGACCG
>Ga0208507_1000321_pt1 | contig 32502 bp, 28 predicted proteins | sample CryBogCBH12Aug01_FD_184626 | JGI IMG/M metagenome (GOLD analysis project Ga0208507, IMG submission 184626) | Freshwater microbial communities from Crystal Bog, Wisconsin, USA - CBH12Aug09.1 (SPAdes) (version 2) | ecosystem: Environmental > Aquatic > Freshwater > Lake | place: Crystal Bog... | reverse complement strand
TAGCCTGAACAGTGGCTGGGTCTTTTGGCATCTGACAGGCTAGTAGACTCGCGCTCTCGTTGATCGGCACTCCTCGGTCAAGTGCGCCCCGATAGCCCAATGGCAGAGGCAGAGGACTTAAAATCCTCCAAGTGTGGGTTCGACCCCCACTCGGGGCACCAGAATAAGTGCATCAATGTGTAGTTTTGAGCCTGTTTTGTGCTCATTATGAACCTATCCACTGACAAGTACAAGATTAAGTTTTCGCCTTGCTTAGGCTGGATTGTGACCGTAATTAGCACACCATTTAACCCCCCCCCAGGGTTAAGACAGGCAAAGATAACTAGCGCACCAGGGCTTACGGATGGGTGAAGGTTTGTAAGTAAGGCAGTAGCCAGAGCGGAATATTTACTATTGAGCACAACTTTTGTGAACCCATTCAACTTTAGCCGTTGAACCTTTGTGGCGCATGCGAGAAACTTACCCGTATTCGCCGAAGTTCGCGTCTGCCCTTTTTTGACGTGCCATGATTGCCCCTCTTAAAGCGTTGCGCCGCCACGGGTAGTGGCTCGCCTCCCTAGCTCAGTGGTACTGCATCCGCCTTGTAAGCGGAGGGTCGTACGTTCAAACCTGACAGGGGGGGAGCTCCGTAATTCAGTTCTTGGTATTCATGCGGTGCCCTCGATAGAGCCTAGACACCGCTAAATCTCGCAAAGTACTCTGCAGTGTGTTCCAAATTCGATTGGCAGAGCCCAGTGACCGGGATCAATTGGTGGAGATCTGCCTCAAGACCGGCTATCGAGGTGAGGACGCCTCGCACCTCTATAACCTGAAGACAATTCTTGGCGACTTTTACATCACTCCATATCTGGAGAGCGAACCGGGCCTTGTCTTTGTTTTGACCCTTGAGGGTGTGCCGGTCGGGTATTCTGCGGCAGCTTTAGATACGCGACGGTTCTGGAAATTTATGGAAGAGCAGTATCTGCCGAGAGCCCGGGCTCAATACCTTCTCTACCTCGCCGGATTTACGGAAGCCGAAGCCAATTTGTGGCCCAACTTTTTGGCTATTTCAGAGCTCCCGACCGAACTAGTCGATCGCTACCCGAGCCACCTGCACATTGACCTCCTCCCTGCGGCTGCTGGAAAGGGAATGGGGCGTGCCTTGATGCAGATCCTGCTGGATGCGCTGGCGGATGTGGGATCGCCCGGCGTTCACTTGATAGTTGATGCCAAGAACCCCAGGGCAATCGGTTTTTATCGTCACTTTGGCTTCCAGGAGTGGGCAGCGGATGATGATGGCATAACAATGGTCATGCCATTCTCCAGCTCACCCAATAAACAATTTGTGACAAATAGTTAAGAAATCCAACTTTTATGTAAAAAATTAACACCAAAATCATTGAAAGTTGTGACAAACGAACTTACCATTCCATTACACAGCGACGTGAGCATTTAGAACGTCCGAGCTTTGACTTCTGGAAGGAAGGTTTCCACTGATGACAACAAAACCGAAGGGATATGTAAGGCGCCTTTCACTCGTTATTGGCAGCGCGTTACTCGCACTTACGCAAGTAGCTGCTTTTACGCCGGCACAAGCAGCGCAAGTCCCTCTTAATCTTGCAAACGAGCAGGGCGAGTTATGGCCGTGCTCGTTTAATCCATTTAATCCAAGTTCGGCGCCGTATTCCGTTGGAGTGACATACGAGACCCTCTCATTTGTTAACTCGCTTCAGAGTGGAAAGACCTCACCTTGGCTTGCCTCCTCATATGCGTGGAGCAATTCAAATAAGACGCTGACCTTCACAATTCGTGATGGCGTAACGTGGTCAGATGGAACCGCCTTCACCCCTGCGGATGTTGTTTATACATTTAACTTGCTCAAGAAGTATCCAGCGCTAGACATAAATTCTGTCTGGTCCGTGCTTTCAAGTGTCCAAGCTTCTGGAAGTAATCAAGTTGTATTCAATTTTAGTCAGTCATCTGTTCCATACCTTTATTACATTGCGGGACAAGTTCCAATCGTCTCGCAATTAGTATGGTCAAAGATTGCTAACCCGGTAACCGATCCAATCAAAAATCCAATTGGTACCGGTGGTTACATCATGACGAAATGCACTCCACAGAACATTCAGTGGACGAACAATCTTAAGTATTGGCAAGCTGGCAAAGCTGTTGTTAAAACGGTGAATATGCCAGCCTTCCTTTCAAATGATACCTGTAACCAATATTTGGCAACCGGACAATCACAATGGGGATCCCAGTTCATTCCAAGTATCGACTCTTACTATGTAAAGAAGAAGGTTGGAAACACTTACTGGTTCCCACCTGTTGCAAACGTTGCAATTTTCCCGAACCTGACCGTTGCGCCGCTTAACGATGTTGCGGTACGTAAGGCGATTAGTTATGGAATCAATCGCACACTTGTAAATAGCATTGGTGAATATGGATATGAGCCACCAGCAAACCAGACTGGTGTTGTCACCCCAACATTTACTTCGTGGTCCAGCTCTGCAGCAACCTCATCAGCTGGAAGCAGCTACGACCCTGCGAAGGCAGAATCAATTCTGAAAGCTGATGGATATGCAAAAGATTCCAAGGGAATTTATGCAAAGGGCGGCAAAGAACTTGCTCTTACATTGGCTACCAACGGTGGATACTCTGACTGGGTTGCAGCAATGCAGGTTGTTTCAACACAACTCGCAAAAGTTGGAATCAAGATCACTGTTACTCCATTAGCTGCAAATACTTTCTACTCCAATCTTTATGAAGGAAAGTACCAGCTTGCATACAACGCAGAAGGCGGAGGACCAACACCGTTCTACGAGTTCCGTCAATGGTTGTATTCCAAGAACTCAGCTCCTGTAGGTAAGTCCGCAACTTCAAACTGGGAGCGTTTCAGTAGCCCAGCGACGGATGCGCTGCTTGATCAATACACCGCAACGACGAGTGCTACTGATCAACATGCAATCGTTAATAAGTTGCAACAGCTTCTAGTTGACCAAGTCCCAGTCATTCCTGTGCTTGAAGAAGTTGACTGGTTCCAATACAACTCGAAGGCATTTACTGGCTACCCAACGGCCAGTAACCCTTATGCACAGCCTGGCCTGTACAACATTCCTGACTGGGGTTACGTACTCGACAACTTAAAGCCTGGCGCATAAGCCGCGCATCAACTCAACTATCTGGCCCATGCCGATAGTTACTGGGAGATAAAGGATGGGGAATGAAGTATTTAGTTAGACGATTAGGATTCCTACTCGTCGCTCTGTGGGGGGCACTAACTTTAAATTTCTTCATTCCCCGTCTTATGCCGGGTAATCCTGCTCAGGCGATGATGGCCAAGTTTCATGGCCATGTAAATCCAAACGCTCTTAAGGCACTTGAAGTCGCTTTTGGTGTGAACACGCACCAAAGTTTGATTAGCGCATATTTCGATTATTTTCGAAACACATTAAGTGGAAACTTTGGCGTATCAGTAAGTTATTTTCCGCTATCCGTCTCCTCCGTCATAGCGAAGGCGCTCCCTTGGTCGCTTTCGCTGGTCGGAGTGGCGACAATATTGGGATTCATTATCGGCACCGGTCTCGGTGCACTCACAGCTTGGCGCAGAGGTGGAGCGCTCGATAACGTCGTTCCTCCAGTATTTATTGTTGTATCGGCTTTCCCTTATTTCTGGGTTGGATTACTGTCGGTCTGGTTGTTCTCACTCACGCTCGGCTGGTTTCCGCTCCTTGGCGGATATGACGAAACGATTACTCCAACATGGACTTGGGGATTTGTTGCTAACGTCCTTTGGCACGCGGTATTGCCTGCCTCCACAATCTTGGTTACTTCAATCGGGGGCTGGATCCTCACGATGCGTAACAACATGATTACAGTGCTTTCGGAAGATTACGTAAAGATGGCGCGTGCAAAAGGTTTAAAGCCGCGCCGAATCATCTGGCAATACGCTGGCCGAAATGCGCTTTTACCAAATCTCACGGGATTTGCGATGTCATTGGGCTTCGTTATTTCTGGTGCCATTCTCGTGGAATATGTTTATAACTATCCTGGAGTTGGTTTCATGCTCCTGCAGGCCGTGGAAAACGAAGATTACGCATTGATGCAGGCTCTCTTCCTCTTGATTACGGTAGCTGTCCTCATCGCCATATTTATCTCAGATATTCTGACGGCAATTTTGGATCCTAGAACGAGAGCAAACCAATGAGCATCTTGAACGCATTGGGCGTCCGACTCGTTAAGTTCTATCGATTCTGCACTCGTAGTCGCAAAGCTGCCATCGGATCGCTCATGATGGTGATCCTCCTCATCGTTACAGCATTCCCGACTTTCATCGCCCCATATGACCCTGCTGCCGAAGTATTCACACCACACGGTGGAGTTTCATGGGAGCACTGGCTTGGAACAACTTCTTTCGGGCAGGATGTGCTTTCGCAGGTAATAGTGGGTACTCGACAATCAATGTTGATCGCGCTCATTGTTGGTCTCCTCTGTACCATTCTTTCGGTCATTGTTGGAGTGAGCGCTGCATTCTTTGGCGGATTTATTGATGATGGACTTTCACTCATCACTGATGTGGTGCTAGTAATTCCAACGTTCCCATTGATCATTGTTATCACCGCTTATGCGAAAGCATCAAATTTCTGGTTGATGGTCTTCGTACTCGTTGTTACAGGTTGGTCATATGGCGCACGCCAACTCCGTGTACAGGCTCTTTCATTTCGAAACCGAGATTTTCTGCAAGCCGCCAAGGCACGTGGGGAATCGAGTTGGTACGTCATTCTCTTTGAGATGCTGCCACCGATGACCTCGTTAATTGTTGCCAACTTCTTAGGTGCGGCGCTCTATGCAGTCCTTGCAGCCGCTGCGCTGCAATTCGTGGGGCTTGGGAATATCAACACTGAATCGTGGGGAACGATGTTGTATTGGGCTCAGAATAATGAAGCGCTGGCGAGCGGAATGCCGCTTTGGGCACTCGCCCCAGGTATTGCAATCGCGCTACTGGGAACTGCGCTGGCCCTCTTGAATTACGCCTTTGATGAGGTAGCGAATCCAGCCCTACGCCCCGTCTCTCGTTTGAAAGCCAGCAAGGTGAAGGCATGAGCGCACCCATCCTTCAAGTGCGGGAATTGGAAGTCGAATATGCGACCGCAAAGGGCGCTGCGAAAGCGGTCGACCGTGTCAGTTTTGATTTAGGTGTTGGAGAATTTCTCGCCATCGTCGGTGAATCTGGATGCGGCAAATCGACCTTGCTCTTTGCAATTGCACGTTTACTCAGCAGTCCAGCAGAAATTGTCGCGGGTTCCGTACTCTTTGATGGCGTTGACCTCATGGCGCTAGATGACGAAGCACTCCGCCAGGTCCGAGCTCGAGATATCTCAGTCGTCATGCAGAGCGCAATGAATGCGCTTAACCCAACGGTCAGCATAAGAGAGCAATTAGCCGATACTTGCAAAGCCCATACCGGCTGGGATGATGCAAAGATTCTGGAACGTTCCATTGAAGTTTTAAAGATGGTCTCCATCGATCCAGTCCACTTGGACTCCTATGCGTTTCAACTTTCGGGCGGAATGCGGCAACGAACCATGATCGCTATGGCCCTTCTTCTTAACCCGAAGTTGGTGATTATGGATGAGCCAACATCCGCACTTGATGTTGTCGCGCAGCGCTCGCTCATGAGTCAAGTGCAACAACTTCGAAAAGAGTTGGGCTTTTCGGTTATCTTCGTTACCCACGATATGCATGTCGTTTCACATTTCTCCGATCGCCTTGCTGTGATGTATGCCGGGCAAATTGTGGAAATTGGCGAAACCCGCGAAGTCTTCGACCTGCCGAAACATCCCTATACGTATGGACTGATGGAAGCTTTCCCTGCCCTCATTGGGGAATCAAGGGAGCTATTAGGTATTCCCGGAAATCCGCCGGCGCTAGTCAATAAGAAACCAGGTTGCCAATTCGCGCCGCGATGCGCATTGGTTCAGGAGATCTGCCGGCAAGGGGAACCACCTCTGGTCCAAGAAGGCCATCACAGTTCGCGATGTTTCTTCTCGGCCGATGCCCTGAAACAAGGGGCACGCTCATGAGCAAACCAATTTTAACCGTTGAGAAAGTAACGAAAGTATTTAAAGTTGGTAACTTCAGATTGCAGGCTTCACTCCATGCAAGCGATAACATCACATTTAACATCAACGAATCCGAGATTGTTGCTCTGGTTGGTGAATCTGGTTCTGGTAAATCCACCATCGCACGCATTTTGGCCGGTATCTATAAACCCACCCAAGGTTCAATTACATTTGAAGGGAAGCCCTTCGGCGAGATAGATAACCGAACGTTACGTGGACGGATGCCGCTGGTATTCCAGGATCCATTTAGTTCCATCAATCCCGTTTACCGCGTGGGTCACGGAATCCTTCGAACTCTGAAACTACATAGATCTGATCTCTCCAAGAATGAGCGAGTCGCCGAAGCTATCTCGCTTTTAGAAAAAGTGGGACTGACCCCGGGTGATGAAATGTTGAAGCGCTACCCGCATGAACTATCGGGCGGACAGCGACAACGTCTTGGATTTGCGCAGGCCCTTGCATCTAACCCATCATTGATTTTGGCAGATGAACCAGTATCAATGCTCGACGTTTCGATTCGCATTGGATTGCTTAATTTGATGCGTGATCTTCGCTCAAGAGAGAAAGTTTCAATTTTGTACATCACGCACGACCTTGCCAGCGCACGCTATGTTGCTGACCGAATGGTCGTCCTTTATGCGGGCAAGATTGTTGAGGAAGGTCCTAGTGAAGATGTCGTGGCAACCCCTAGACATCCGTACACGAAACTCTTGATGTCTACTGCGCCAGATCCACGCTTGCCATACGTCGAGTTAGATAACTCTGGAGATCTGGGAGAGCCACCAAAGGTGATCAATCCTGTGCCCGGATGTCGCTTTTCTCCGAGGTGTCCGCTGGTAATGGAAAAATGTCGAAGCACGGACCCACAACTCCAGGAAATTTCGTCCTCACATAACGTTTCCTGTTTTGCGGTCACGCAATGACATCGATGCAGAGCATGTTGGCCGGTGTGATTCCGCAGCCACGGACCGTCAGGTCTGGCGACCCTTTGGAGAATGGCTCAACATTTGGGGATGGCTCGCTACCCACAAAGTGGGAAGCCCTGCTTTCACTTTCTGAGTTCAAAACCTTGCCGGAACTACTTTTTATCGAAGATGCTGAAATCGACCGCGAAGGCTATGAAATCTCGATAGGCGATCGAATCGAAATTAAGGCATCCACGCAAACGGGGGCATTTTATGCGTTAACAACCCTCAATCAATTGGGGGATGAACGTGATGAATCTCTATTCATTGAAGATGAACCAGCATTTCGGTGGCGTGGAGTTCATCTCGACGTTGCGAGAACTTTTTTTACGGTTTCAGAAGTAAAGCGATTCATTCAATTAATTGCGATGCATAAATTTAATAAGCTCCACCTACATTTGAATGATGATCAAGGTTGGCGAGTTGAAGTTCCCGCTTGGCCAAAGCTAACAACTGTGGGTGCTTGGCGAAATTCAACGCCGATCGCGCACGCCGAAGATGGCTACACAAGTGATGGAATACGTCACGGCGGTTTTTATACGGCGGCTGAACTACTTAACCTTCGCGAATACGCCGCCTGTCGCGGCATAGAAATTGTTCCAGAGATTGATCTCCCTGGTCATGCTCAAGCCGTGCTAGCTGCCTATCCGGAATTAGGAAATACAGGTGAACACTTTGAGGTCTGGACCAATTGGGGAATTTCTGAACACGTTCTGAATCTGAGTGACAGCGCCTTAAAATTTGCGGAGGAAGTCGTTCTTTATGTGGGCACTTTATTTCCGGGGAGCCCCTTTCATATTGGTGGAGATGAATGTCCAACGGATGAATGGGAAAAGAGCGCAGCTGCCCAAGAAGTAATGTCACGAAATGGTTTTACAAGTATCCACGACCTGCAGCGGCTCTATACCGACCGCTTAACCTTGGTACTTCAATCCCAAGGTCATCAAGTTTTGGCCTGGGATGAAGTAGCTGACAACGAGATTCCTCCGGGCCTAACAGTCATGGCATGGCGCAGCATGGATAAAGGGCTTGCTGCATTGGAAAAGGGCTACTTAGTAATCCTTGCTCCAATGGAATACGTTTACCTAGATTGGGCGAACTCTCCCAATCCCCGTGAACCAATCGCGCAGACCAAGCCGCCACGAGCAACGACTATTGAGCGAAGTTACAGTTTTAACGAGGAGTTGAAACGGGTACCCGATCGCAATCGGTCCAATCTTCTAGGCATTCATGCCGCCCTTTGGACGGAATACATCCACACTGCCAGCCACTTGGATTACATGGCTTTTCCTCGGCTCTGCGCCATCAGTGAAGTCGCATGGGGGACGGCAACCACCTTTGCGGGCTTTAAAGAACGGCTATTGATCCACCTCGAAGGGCACCGTAGCGAAAATGTTAACTTTCGTGAATTAGATGGTAATTTTGAGATATAACTGTGAAAAATTATCATTTTTTTATTGAAAAGCGTTAAAAAGGAGCATAAAGTAGCAAAATGGATTCAAAATTCCGTCGAGGCGCGATCGCCCAACGCCTCCTAGACCACGGCGAGGCCACAATCGCTGAGCTTGCCATGACTTTTGGCACCTCAGAGATGACGATTCGCCGAGATTTGGACCTGTTGGAAATGGAAGGTCGTGCCAGGCGGGTTCGAGGCGGGGCTATTTCAATTCAAAGCCGCTCATTTGAACCACCAGTTCTCCTTAGGTCAAGCAAAGAAGCTGAGGTAAAGCGTGCGCTTGCTCGCGCCGCCGTGAGTGAACTCGCCCCCAATGAAACAGTCATTATTGATGGCGGAACGACGACGCACGAATTTGTAAGAGCAATTCCATCTGAACTTCCCCTTACAGTTTTTACAAGTTCGCTTTTAATCGTTTCTGAACTCAATACGAAACCTGGAGTTCGAACCATGGTTACTGGCGGCATGGTGAGAGTTGATGAGTTAAACCTTGTAGGCCCCGAAGCGCTGGAGTCTTACAAGAACATTAACTGTGATGCACTCTTCATGAGCGTCGCAGGCATATCAGCCGTGAAGGGGCTCACCGACCCAAATATCGATGACTCTTACGTAAAAAATGCTGCGATGAACGCGGCAAGGCGAGTAATTGTCTTAGCTGATGCAACAAAGATTGATCACGTTGCCCTTATCAATGTTGCACCTATTCATCGCGTTGATCTATTGATCACGAACGCTTTAGCAACGAACAAAACAATCATGGCAATCAAGGAGCAAGGTGTAGAAGTCCTGCACGTTGAACCGATACAACAGGAGGTCGCACGTGAGTCGCTTTAATACTATTTTTCCAAAGGCAAGTGCTTCGTATAAACCGCTCATTGCTATGGCACACGTTCCTCCACTTCCTGGAACTCCGCTCTTTGATGCAGTAGCCGGCGTACAAGGCTTGATTGACCATGTAAAAAGAGATACCGAACTTCTGCTTGAAGGAGGCTTTGACGCAATTCTTTTTTGCAATGAAGGCGATCGTCCTTATCAACTACATGCAGGACTTGAAGCCTCAGCGGTCATGACTCGTGTAACGACTGAATGCAAACCGACAGATCGTCCATTCGGTGTTGATTATCTTTGGGATGCGCAAGCGGCGCTCGCGATTGCAGTTGGTACCGGTGCCAGCTTTATGCGCGAAGTTGTCTCAGGATCATGGGAGTCTGATATGGGTCCATGGAATCCTGATGCTGCAAAGTTGCTCCGTGATCGCAGGGCCTTTGGCCGCGAAGACTTGGGGATTTTTGCAAACATCACCCCAGAATTTGCCTCTCCTATTGGTACCCGAACAGCAGCACAAATAGCCAATTCCACTGTGGTTTCTACTATGCCGGATGTCATTTTGGTATCAGGTCCGATGGCTGGCAGCGAGCCGGATGTACGGACAGTTGCCGAAGTTCGTGAATCCGTTACTTCAAACATTCCGGTTCTTCTAAACACGGGAGCGAAGTCTCATACGATTAAAGAATTCTTTAAGTATGCCGATGGCTGCATTGTCGGAAGCTATTTGAAACGTGACGGATACACCTGGAATGAAGTAGATCCAGAACGCGTCAAGAGATTTGTGGATGCGGCGAGAAGTGCCTGATAAGTATTCCGGTCTCCTCTTAGGTCTGGACGTCGGTTCATCAGGGCTTAAAGCAATATTGCTTCATCCTGATCAAGGAATTGTCGCCGCCCATAGCGTTCCCTTAAATTTATTTAGCGATGAACCAGGTTGGGCAGAGGCAGATCCCGTCGAATGGTGGTCGGCAGTTTGTAGTGTTGTTCCGGCATTATTGAGTGCAGTCCAATGTAGTGCATCTGCAATCTCTGCTGTATCGGTGAGCGGAATGGTTCCTGCTGTCGTCATCATCGACTCGGCGGGAAAGCCACTACGGCGAGCAATGTTGCAAAACGATGCGCGTGCGGTTCGCGAGATTGAATTCTTAAAAGAGAAACTCCAAGGCGTTGATTTGCTCGCGTTAACAGGGTCGGTACTTTCGCAACAATCTGTATCACCAACAATCTTGTGGCTTGCAAACAACGAGGGCGAGGTTTACTCCAACGTATCGGCGATTATGGGTTCATACGACTGGATTGCTTCACAACTCGGTGCTGAACCGCACGTGGAATCTAATTGGGCGCTTGAAAGCGGACTTTACTCGATCGACTTGCAACCACTCCCACTTGCTCAAAAAGTAACTGGAATTCAATGGCCGCGATTGCTAGACGTCAGACACCCAGGTGATGTTGTTGGCACGGTGTCACATCGGGCATCCTCCGAGACTGGCCTGCAGGTTGGGACCTTAATCGTTGTTGGCGGAGCAGATCACGTCTTATCTGCCTATGGCGCGGGCCTGGTTAACCAAGGAGATTGCTTGGTAAAGCTAGGTGGTGCCGGGGATATTTTGGTGGTGGCCGATTCGATCCACCTGGATCGCAGGCTCTATCTCGATAGCCATCCAATTCGGGGTAAGTGGATGCCTAACGGTTGCATGGCCACAAGTGGATCGTTACTACGTTGGGAACAAGGGATTATGGGTGGTGCCTCCCTTGAAGATCTCGATAGCGAAGCTGCCTCCTGCAATCCTGGTGCGTTAATTTCATTACCCTACTTCCTTGGCGAAAAGACCCCGCTGCACGATCCAGATTTACGGGGTGCAGTTATCGGAATGCATCTTGGGACAACCCGCGGAGATGTGCATCGTTCATTTCTAGAGGCGATTGCCTACGGCTTTAAGGCGCACTTCGATGTATTTGCAGAAGGTGGAGTGGAGATCACTCGAGTACGTGTAACCAATGGCGGGTCAAAATCCCGGCTTTGGAGAACGATCTTGTCGGATGTACTTGATCGTGAGTTACATTCAATCATTAATCATCCGGGCGCATCCTTCGGTGCGGCGGTCATTGCTGGTATCGGAACAGGTGCAATCGATGACTGGGCATATGTAAACACTGCACTTGAAGTAGGGGAGCAGATCGCCCCGAACTCTTCACATACCGCAATTTATGCAGAGAAGTACCAACAGTTCTTAATTCTTGGAGCAGCATTGACTCCATTTTCACACCGAATAGCGAGGGGATAGATATGTCACAACTAATTGCATGTGTTACGGGAGCAGGGTCGGGGATTGGGGCCGCAATCGCAACCACATTGGGGGCACGCGGCCATCACGTTGTTGTCGCGGATATAAATCTTGAAAATGCAACAAAGGTCTCTGCCGGAATCGAAAGCAGCGAGGCAAAGCACATTGATGTAACTGACCCAGAGTCTTGCCAAAAAGTTGTCGAAGAAATTGTCCAAGCCCACGGCGCACTTGATGTCTGGGTATCGAATGCAGGAATCTCAAAGATGCAGAACTTTTTGGATGTTTCCGCAGCTGACCTGAAGAGAACCTTCGAAGTGAATACCTATGGCGCCTTTTACTGCGGCCAAGTCGCTGCACGCGCGATGATCGCACTCGGAAAACCTGGTCGCATTATTAACACGGCTTCGATGGCTTCGAAGCAGGGTCGCGTTCCATTCCTGGCAGATTATGTTGCGAGCAAATTCGCCGTCATGGGTCTTACACAAGCGATGGCATTTGAACTCGCACCTCACGGAATTCTGGTCAATGCCGTGTGTCCAGGTTTTGTTGTAACTCCGATGCAGGATCGCGAACTGGCATGGGAGGCAGAACTTCGAGGAACTGATCCTGAAAGCGTAAAGAAGCTTTGGATTAACGACACTCCATTACGTCGACTCGAGTTGCCAGAGGATGTTGCAAAGGTCGTCGCATTCTTGGCATCGGATGACGCCTCATTTATTACAGGTGAATCAATCTCCGTAAACGGTGGAGCGTTTATGGATTAATGAGTGCCTTCGAGATGCTTGGCCAAAGAACGTCTCGCCAATATTCCGGCGCCAATCAGTCCCGCGGTATCTCCTAGGGTGGCGAGTGCGATGCGGGGTCGTTTTTGGAAGGTAAGCCTGGACTCCAAATATGCACCGATTGGTTCGACGAGGTCGGTACCAGCATTGGAGACGCCACCGCCGAGAATTATTAAATCAGGAGCAAGAATGGAGACATATGCGGCAAGTGCTTCACCCAGCGAGCGCGTGGCAATGTCCCATGCCTCCAACGCATGACGGTCACCATTTTTCGCAGCAAGCAAAACCTCCCGTGCCCCAAATTTCGGAGTGTCCTCCGTCGCTGCAATCCCAGCTAACTCTGCGTAGATGGAATAAATCGATGGTCCTGTTGCGATGCTCTCAAGGCAACCACTCACTCCGCATGCACACGGCCGACCACTATGGACATCCATATGGCCAATCTCTCCGCCATAAGGATTGTCAATGAGCTCACCATCAACGATCATCGCACCCGCGATACCAGTGCCGATGGATAGAAAGAACGAATCCGCATATCCCTTGCCACTTCCGTATGTTGCTTCCGCTACTCCAGCAAAGCGCACATCATGGCCAAATCCCCATGGCAATCCGGTTAACCGACCTAGTTCAGGGCCAAAGGGAACATTCTCCCACAGCAAATTTTCTGAAAATACTTCAATGCCATTCTTAGAATCAACGACGCCGGGTACGACAAGGGCAATCGCATGAGCGTTCGGAAACTCCTGTTGCATAGCGACCGCCGCATTCAAAACTTGCGCTACGGAATGCTCTGGTCCGAATTCACGCTCGGTGGGAAATCTGCGAAGGGCAATGATCTCTCCGCCGCGAAGTATTCCTGCCTTTATCTCGGTTCCACCTGCGTCAATACCAATAACGAGGTCGTCGGAATTACCGGAAGTACTCATCGGTATTCCTTTCCGAAAAAAACTAACGCTGTATTTTATCGAATAAATATTGAGAGGAGTTTAGTATGAAACTCGGCAAAATAATGGCGAAAGAAATCGCAGAGATTCCTGAAATTTATTCAAAGGGAAATCTCTTCCTTCAGAAACTGCAACCCGTCATGCATGCTTTGAGAAGCGGCGAGATATCAAACGTTCTGATCATCGCGCGGGGATCCTCTGACAATGCAGCGCACTATTTGAAATTTCTAATTGAGTACCAGTTAGGTCTACCAGTAAGTCTCGCATCCCCATCGTTAGTAAGTATTTACAAGGCTCCATTGCACTTGGAACAAACGCTTGTGATCGCAATCAGTCAAAGCGGTAAGTCCCCTGACTTGTTGAATTACCTTATCGAGGCGAAGAAGAGCAGCCCGCTTTCCATCTCTTTCACGAACGATGACTCTTCACCTATGGCAAAGGCGGCCGATTTTCATATCAATATTGGGGCAGGCCCTGAGTTGGCTGTTGCTTCCTCAAAGAGTTACGCGGCTCAGATGTTTGCGAGCTTCATATTTGTGATGGCGTGGGTAAAGGGCGACCCGCAATTGGAATTGATTGCGTCTTTAGCTCCTTCCATGTTGGAAGTTGAAATCGCCAGAGTCGTAAAGGCTTTTCAACTTTCCAGGCAGGTTGTCATTATCGGTCGCGGCTCTAGCTATGGAAACTCGAAGGATATGGGCCTAAAGCTGCAAGAGACTTCGCATGTAGCGGTTCAAAGTTGGTCAAGTGCCGACTACTTGCACGGCCCAATTTCGGCGATGGCCCCAGATGCACAAGTAATAATTATCGCTCCACATGGCGCCCCGGATAATTTGCTTGGCGACTTGTTACCCCGCCTTTACACATCAAATGTCGAACTATTTTGGATTGGGCAAGGTGTTAAGCCAAGCCGTGGGCTGATGGTCGGCGGGTCTCTTGCAGGCAATGAGATGATTTCCTCGCTCTTGGATGCGATTTTGATTCAACGTTTCGCCCACAACATCAGCGTTCATAATGGATTCAATCCAGATGCACCTGTAGGGCTGACCAAGGTGACGCTTACTCACTAATCAACCTCTCGTACTCCACTCAGACGAAGCCAGATCAAGCCCAGCAACGCCGAGATCAACGGTGAAGAGAATAACCCGATTTTGATTTATGAAACTTGTGCATCACCTTGACGATTGATCTTTGTGACTACGAGCGAAACGCTCAATGAAGAACCGGCCTGTGAAAATTCGAGGTGTCGCAAGAGACTTATGCAGACATAAAGTGGAATTACTAGGTAGGTGACAATTGAAGCAAAGTATCTGATCAGAATTTGGCGCTTAGGAAGAACGACGACAATCGCTACTGTCCCGATTTTGTAAATAGCGCTGCTAAGGTCGAGATGGCTATGAAAAAAGATCCCAATCACAACGAGCGAGAAGAAATCTTCTGCGACTGGGAGAGATAACAAGAATAATCACGCGGCGGGATTAACGAGCCCTGATATCGGCGTACTTTCCCGATTTTTCTCCCCCGTAGCCCAATGGCAGAGGCAGAGGACTTAAAATCCTTCCAGTGTGGGTTCGACCCCCACTCGGGGCACTTAGCAAGTGCTTCATTATGTAGTTTTGAACCTGTTTGAGCTCATTATGAACCTATCCACTGACAAGTACAAGATTTAGTTTTCACCTTGTTTAGGCTGGTTTGTGACTGTAAATAACACACCAATTAACCCCCCCCCAGGGTTAAGTGAAGTTGGAATAACTAACACACCAGGGCTTACGGATAGCTAAGGGTTTATTGAGTTAGGCAGTAGCCTTAAAAGGTTGTTGGGGTTACCCAGGTTGCAATCCAGTTTCTGGAACAAAGTCGAGACCGAATCCTGGCTGGAAGTGATACTCAAGTTGATTCAAAATGTGGAAAATCTTTCTTTCTATCGAATGAAGCAAATTCATAATGTCACTCGAATGCGGTGTGCTATTGCTTGAAAACACACCTAATTTGAAGTGTGGCATAAATGAAGGCTTGTTATCTTGCGAGGCACCTTCAAACTCAAAATCAAAAAAGTGACTTGTCTGGCCAGGAAAATACTGACTTCTTGAGCTTGAAACGAGATGCACCCCGACGGGCAAACCAATCGCGTACGTGTAGGGATAGCAATGAATTAAATGCAAACTTCGATGCTTATCGATATCTGACAACTTTTTAAGTATGTGGAGGGGATGCCCCGAAGTAACGGTAGCTATTTCAGCCGCATCGACAAACTCGTTGATGTACTCAAAGGGTTGAAAACCTAACAAATCATCTTTTAGTAACTTAGACCCGTAGTCGCTTAATCCAAAACTGTACTTATCAAACCCTCTACGAGTGTCTTGAATCGGGAATGCTAGCCTCCTCTGGTCATCATCAGAAAGTTCCATATCTCGCGCTCGAGCCAAATATGAAATAAGAGAAAAATAAAGCGAGTCCAGCGATGAGCGATAGTTATGGATTATGTCGCCAAGAAGGGTGCTCCACTGAGTATCTGGTGCTTTGCGGAGACGCAGTTCAACCTTCATTTTGCGACCATTCCAAGTGTTGTCTATTATCTCCGGAGGAAATTGAGACAGATATTCACTAATTAAAGTCTCTAACTCAACTCGTAAAACCACCGCGCGGTTTATCTTGAGACGCCAGGAAGAATTTTGAAATTCTGCTGTAGAGGTCGGACTATTCATCATCTTCAATCTCGTCCTCGTCATATTTTTCCTTCAAGGGTGGCAATTTCCGTTCCTTCTTACGTATGCGTTGGGGCAAACGCACTTCCCGAGGTACTCGTTGCTGAAAGCCTTCATATTCAATTTCTGCAAGCTCGAGATGAGAAAGGAATATTGTTATAAGGCGAAGTTGCTCTATCAGCACGTCTTTTGTGAAAGGCATAGATGGAATAGGGATGTCTTTATCAATGGCGAGTGCTAACTGGAGAATGTCATCTTGGATTACAGCAGTAATAGTCAGCAATGCCTCTACAAGGTCAGGGCGATTTTGGTCAGAGGTAATGACTAAGGCCTCTCGCACGTGGAAGAGTAAACCTTGGATTAGCCGAGCCCGATTAACCGCAATTTGATGGTCATCCGATAAAACATCTGCGATGTTCCCCAGTTCAGCGGATTGCTTTTCTGAATCTCTATAAGTGCTCGTTCGAAATGCATCCATAATCGGTGCGCTCGCTGTTAGTACTCCTTCTGCTATTCGCTGAGTGTCATCAATATTGAGCGTATCTGTCGCCTTAGCTTTCGGAGGCTCTTGCTTATCTTTTATCCACCCCGCCATATGCGCGGTTGACATGGACAATGAATTGAAAGCCTGAAGGGTCGCATCCCCACCAGGCAGGGCAGTTAACCCGTTTACCCATCCAAGCCATTGATTGGCAGTAACCTCGAGGGGTTCGTTGAACTCTTCAAAGATTAAAATACTGTTTGAATCAATCTGCTCTCTGGTTGGGTGAAGTAGAAATGCAATAGGTACTTGCAGCTCCGCTGCGATGAGTAGAAGGTCAATTACCTCAAATCCTGCATTTCCTCCATCCTCGACGGGGGTCAACATCCTATGAATTGCAGAGCTCTTGCGCCCGATACGTTTCCCAAATTCTTTTTGCCCCCACTGGTTGGGGTCACTCTTCGCTTTGAGGAAATCGATATCTAGGACTTCGGTGGGAAGAGGTTTTCCTGGGTTGACCTTTGAATAGATGTTAACTGCGTTATCAACCTGGTCTTTAAATGCCTGGTCCTTCATTGCTCTGTCCCTGAGGAGAGCGCTTGCATTGAACTTAACCAGTTCTGCGACAGTGACTTTAACTCTTGGGCGAGAGGATTCCTGGTCTGGCTGATTAATCATTTGGCCCTCATTTCCGAATTTCGAAAGACCCCGTTAGTAAAAAGAGGGTATGCCTCAAAGTGTAACCAAGCGCCAAAGAGCGTCTCTGGCTAACACCAGATTAATTGAAAGGACACAAACGTGTCTCTATTAGTAACTATCAAAGAAGCTGCAAAACGCCTGAGCATTAGCGAAAGCAAGGTTTACCGCATGACTCTCGACGGAGAACTGGAATCCATCCATATTGGGCGCGCGGTTCGAGTACCTGAAAAGGCGATTGATAACCTCATTAATAAGCAACGCCCTGGATTCCCTGATTACCTCAAGGGGGATGACAAGTGAGCCAAAGTTACGCATCACTCATAAAGGCAACAGTTGGACAAGGTGATGGATACCTTGCGTTATCTCACTCAAAAGACCCCAAGCTCAATGGTTTAAAAACCGAGTTTTATCATTCAAGTCAGGTACCTGACTTTATGAGTGCGGTCGAAAAGTACAAGGACGAACAGGTCTATTTCGGACTTGGACTTCGTAGCCGTGTAGTTCCAGATGGAAAGCGTGGTGCTCGTGAAGATATCAGCAGTATTTCGATTATCGGAATGGACGTTGATATCTTCGACAGCAGGAAGCCCCATAAGAAGTTACCAAAAACTTATGATGAAGCGATTGCACTTCTTCAAGGTTTTCCCCTTCCGCCAAGTCTAATTATCGATTCAGGAAGTGGATTGCACTCGTATGTTTTTCTAAAAGAAACTCTCACAATCAAAACAGAAAGTGAGCGTGAGGCAGCTCAAGAGTTAGTTCGTAACTTTTACGGAGGTTTTGCTCAATATGCACAACCCTACGAGTTTGATTCAACATTCGACATAACCCGCATTTTGCGTATTCCTGGAACTCTAAATCTTAAAGACCCTTCACATCCACGCGAGGTGAAGATTCTTTTTGAGGATTGTTCACGAACTTACTCAATCGATGAAATTGCAGCAGTTGGTGTCTCTGGTTCTATCCGTAAGGAACGTGCCAAAAAAGTAATTGAGGCTGGTGCAAATGACGAAGCCGTTGGAACGATGAACCTTAAACGCGTCATTAGTGGATGCTCTTGGTTTGAGCGCGTTTGGGCTCACCCTGAGACTGCTACTTACAACGAATGGTTTGCGGCTTCGTCAGTTCTCTTCTTCGCTGAGAATGGCAACGTGATGTTTCACGAATGGTCAGGTAAACATCCAAAGTATTCATATGAAGAATCGCAAGCCCTTTGGGAGCAGATTGACCCAGAGCGCGCTCGACGTAGCTGTGACAGTGTTTCTAGTTCACTTCACGGCGCAGTCGATTGCGAGCGCTGCCCTTTTCGTGGGGGCATTCATTCACCCGTGGAACTGGGTCTTCCTGAGAAGCGCATTGTTGTTACCCAAACAGGCTCACTTCCTACTAAAGCGGCACAAGCTTGGGCTGCAACCTATGTAACTAATGAACCCCCAACGCTCTTCCGCAATAATGTCGGAATTCTTCGTATTAATGCCGAGCAAGTTGGGTGGGACATCCTGAACCCCAAGTCTGCTCGCCATGAGTTTGCTCGAAGCGCTGACTGGATGAAGCCAACCAAATCAGGTTCGTTAATTCCATCGGACCCAGCTGAGGCAGTAATTGAGGATATGTTGCAGACAATTAAACCTCCACTACCAGAATTGAAGAAGGTAACTTCAATTCCAGTAATTACAGCGGACGGTCGTCTAGTTCAAGACTTTGGTTACGATGAAACTTCCAAGATTTATCGTACCCGCGATGTAAGCCTAGGTAACACTAAGTTTGGCACAGGAAAGAACTTTGCAACGGCTCAAGGAGCAGTGAAGTTTATTCTTGAGGAATGTTTGGTGGACTTCCCATTTGGTTCCGAGCAAGACAGTGCACATGCGCTAGCACTTATGCTGCACGATTTTGCACGCAATCTATTTGAAGGAGTATCACCACTATTCTTACTAGATAAGCCAGTTGCAGGTTCTGGCGCCTCACTTCTCGCAACAACTCTCCTCTACCCTTCTCTCGGAAGCGAAGTACCAATGAAGGTATTTTCAAAATCTGAAGAGGAACGTCGTAAGCAAATTACGACCCACCTTTATAGTGGCGGTGGACCTTACGTCTTAGATAACGTAAGTGGCGACAAGATTGACTCAGATGTATTAGCTGCAGTACTTACATCCGTTTGGTATTCAGACCGTTTGCTTGGTGGAAATACTGCACCGAAGCTTCCAAATCTTGGACCATGGGTGGCCACGGGAAACAATCCTGGATTCTCGGGTCAGCTGAACCGTCGCTTTGTTGAGGTTCGTTTAGTGCCTAAGACTGAGACACCACATCTTCGTGATGGTTTTCGCCATTACCCACTCATGCCATGGGTGAAAGAAAATCGAGCACTTCTCATTGATGCGTGCATCACCATCGTTATGGCTTATGTCGAAGCGGGACGCCCATCATGGGAGGGGACTCCACTTGGTAGCTTTGAAGAGTTCTCTAAAGTTATGGGTGGAATCTTGCAGAATGCAGGCGTTGAAGGCTTTATGTCGGACATGACCCTGCAACGCGATTCATTGGATGCAGAAAATAGTCAACTTCATGACTTTGTCGATATCTGGTGGGAGGAATTCGGGGAAAAGCAGGTCCCTGTAAAAGACTTAATGGCACTGGCAGCCAAGCATGATTTGGATGTACAAGACCACTGGGTGGAACCAGGGCTTCGCACCGAATCAACTCGCTCAGAATCCACAAAGGCGGGCAATTACATCGGAAACAAGAAACAACGCTACTTCGTTCTATTTCGTGAGGGAGAGTCCGTTCGCGTGCAATTAGTGAAGACAGAACGCCGTAGCTGTTATGGATTACGCCGCGGCTAGGTAAATGCAACCTTTGCAACCTTTGCAACCTTTGCAACATCGTTGGCCTAATTCAGACTATAGAGGTTACCGAAGTTGCAAAGGATGCAGGTTTTACCCAGACGGATGCAAGAATCACTGTCATCCTTATACATAACCCCATCAGATTGGAGACATTATGGAAATGCCTATCCTTTACACACCGAACGAAGTTGCGGACCATCTTCACGTATCACGAGGAACAATTTATAGCCTAGTTTCTCGTAGGGAGATTGACAGCATTAAAGTAGGCAGAAATCGTCGCTTCACAGCACAACAAGTAAAAGACTATATAGCTAGACGCCAGCAAGTTATTATTGTTGATTACTGAGCTCTTATCATGATATCAAGATTGAAACAGAGGGTTCAAAAGCGGAAAATCATCTTGCATAAGTGATTTTCTGCAAGATTAATCGACTTACTTGTACTGAAATGATTCTTGTTAACTATCAAATCACTAAAACCCCATGTAAACCTGGTCACACACGTAAAAATCAAAGTCAAACGTCGTGCAGTAGCCGAACTACAAACCTAAGAAGGACATATGAATACCAACACTTCACAATTTAACTCCAAAAGCTCTTCAACGCCTCAGGAAGCCGCTGCGCTGAAAGCCGTTCACTCAAAGCGGCAAAAGAACCTAAATATGCACCATGCTCCGACCATTGATGAACAACTCAAATACGCCAAACTATTTAAGATGCTGGCTTCACCAGTGGAAAATAGCAAGTTGCCTAACGACTAAAAGTGCCCTTTTTACTTTCTGTCACACTAGGCGAGTACTCTTCTAATATGGAAGAGAAGAGCTGTCCCGATACTCATCTCCGTTCAACCAGCCACAATTTTGGTTAGGTTGCCACTTTCGACGAAATCCGTCCAAGGTTGCGGCGTAGCGGAACACTAAATTACTCAGATGACAGGAATGGAGTTCGGTTCTTTGCCGATGCCATTCCTTCTTCTCTTTGTAACGCTATTGGGGCTCACTTTTGGCTCTTTTGCGACAGTTTTGGTTGCACGCATTCCCGCGAGAGAGAGTGTGTGGACTCGCTCGCGATGCACTCATTGCTCGCGTCATATTAAGGCCAGTGAAAATATTCCACTTTTTAGTTACCTCCGCCTCAAAGGCCGATGTGCAGCATGCGGAATCCAGATCTCATTTATTTATCCTCTGATTGAGATCTGTACCGCGTTACTCTTTATTGCTGGCATCTTCTTCTTGCACAGTTGGTTCCAGGTGGCCCTCTGGTTGGCATTGGTGATTTTTGGTCTACCCCTTGCAATCATTGATCTCACTCTGCACCGACTGCCCGATCCACTCACGGCAGGGCTATTTATCCTCGCCGCTTTCATAATTGTGGTTCAGGCGCTTATCAGCCACCACTACGGTCGTTTAGTACCCAGCCTAATTGGGTCGATCTCGCTGGTGATCCTTTATCTTGCAATAATGATTATTTCGCGGGGCGGAATGGGTATGGGCGACGTAAAACTTTCGGCCTCCCTGGGTCTCATCTCGGGATTCTTTGGAGTGCGAGCGGTACTGGTGAGCAGCTTCGCAGCGTACGTTCTGGGAGCCGTTATCGGGGTTGGACTTATGCTTGCAGGCAAAGCGGGACGCAGAACGGCGATCCCCTTCGGGCCATTTATGATTGTTGGGCAGGTAATATCCCTTTTAGTTCTTGCCCACCCTGGTCCATAAGCAGAATGCTAATTTCGCTAAATTAATCGATCCCTCTAGGCATGTGCAGAATTGTCACAGCGAAAGACTCGTTCCTAGGCTGCAAGGTTCCATAGAGGTTTTTTATTCCGAATGTGGAACCGAGCCTTTGAACATAACTCCTCCGAAAACGTCGTATCGCGACCAATTACCAAGCGTTAGTCGATTTAGCATCCGTGACCCTTGGTTAGCATTTCTAGACTGAATAGAGGCACCATTATTGAATACCGCAAGGGTGATTGCATGTTCTGTAGCGACCGTATCAATCGTAAAGTTGGTTGCCCCTCCATGCTTATAACCGTTCAGAATTACTTCCTGGACAATAACTTCTATCTGTCTTTCGGTCCGCGGCGACAGAACGGTCGCGGCTGTTTCATGACTCATTACTAGATCGATACCAATGACAGGAAGCCAAGGCGAGGTCGCATACTTGAGAAGTGACCCCAACGACTTCGGCTCTTCATGTGCAGCGGTTTCGAATCCCTTAAACCCTTCAAGCATTTCGGAGATCTCTTGCAGGGAGTTGGATTGCGCCCTTAAATCTTTATGATCAACATCCGTTTCGAATTGCCACGCAAGTTGAATCGCTTTCGATTGCAAGTCCCCATGAATAAATTCGGACCACGCCAGAAACAACTCCGAAAGCGCTAAGTCGATGTCATGAAGCGAACTGACTGACCTGTCACCACGTTTTGGAAGTAGTCCCCAGATGGCAGTTGAAGTCATCAAACCGGCCACGCGGAGATTATCTAAGAATGTTAGAGCCAAGAAGCATGTGCCCATCAGCGCGAATAAGCGGAGTGGGCTCGGTGACTTTGAGGCGAGTGGGTAGAAAGAATGCGCCGCAATTGCAATGATATAAACGAACCCGAGATTCGCGCAGAAGATTGAATTCTTGATGACTGCGAAGTGGATGTGCTTAGTATTTCTAAGGGCTCCTTCAAGATTTTTACCAAGCCAGATAGCTATTCCAGTCGCCAACACCGCACTTAGGCTCGCAATGTCGACCAGCCGGTCTTCGATTAGCCAGAGAAGTGAGATGGCCACGAATGCGGAGGTGAAACCAGAAGGTGAGGATGTGCATTGCGCATATCCAGCCCTGAAGGTCCTCAGAAGAGAACCCACCCGAACAACTTTAACCTTATTTTCCTTGGAGTCCCCGAGAAGCTCTTTGGATAAATCGCTTAGGTCATGCGCTGCTTTACGTAAGTTCCCCACTAGTAGTTGTGGAGAACGTACGTTGTCGCGAAAACTTGCGAGAGTGACGGCTGAAATCGAAGCATTGATGTTAGATATAAAATTAGAAACGTGATCGATTTTTAATAAGTGATTACGCTCTGCCAGGATTCTTTCTTGAGCGGCATGTGTCAGTTGGCTTCGAAGCGAAATGAAAATGCTCAAGGAATACCCAATTATTATCAGCCACAATTGGAAAATTAAAATGTTCTCCAGAAAGCGCAATGTAATTCTTCCAGGTGTCTCAGCAGGCCAACTGGCTGAGAACTTGGCATCGGTTAGTGTTTTAAGTAGGGCGGAGGGAATGCTCGTCATGAGCACTAGAGAAATATTGATTCTTTGCACGCGGAAATACTTTAATAAATTGAGAGATCCAAGAAAGATTAGAAGTTCAACGATGCTTGCAATGGCCGGAGCAAGTAGGTGCATCCATGTTCTGGGTGAGACTTCCGATTCTAGATTGCAAAAAAACAAGACAGGCAACGTTGGGATCATGTAGATGGGAAAAGCATTTTTGAAGCTTGATGTAGACACCAATGAAATTTTGGCCTCAACAGCCGAACGTAGCCTGGACATTAGTTGCAAGCCTTTAGGCGATCTTCCCCATATATTCAAAGTACTTTCGTGTGAGCAAAACTCTCTGGTTAGTATCTATCGTGAATGGAATATCGAGCTTTTTGGCTAGGCGGGCTATGGCGTTTTCACAGGACTTCAGGGCAATTCCCTTGTCGAAGGCGATTTCTTTATTTGAGAGGCCACTAGCCACTAGTTGCAGCAACTGGAGGTCTGAATCTGAAATCGAGGTGAGCTTTGATTTGGCTTCATTCAACCTGTAAATATCTAGTGAGGCACCCTCAGGTGAGCGCACGAGCCGGATGCTCTCTCGAATAGCGGATTCAATCATTTCAATTTTGGTGATGTTTTGTTTAGGGAGATAGAACGAACTTTCCAGAAGTCGAGCTGGGGCGGACACCAGCCTCTTGTCATCGATTGACGTGCAGAAGAGAACTCCGAGCATGGGGGATTTGGATCGCATATGAACCGCAAGGTCGACTCCGGTAGGCCCAGGTCCCAAATCAATATCAAGAATGACCACGTCAGGTTTAATTCTGTTGAAATATTCAATAGCCGCCGGTGCCTCAGTGGCCGTCCCCACGATGCCATAATTTTTTGCATGTAACGCACTGGCCAGAGTTGTGAGCAGAATTCGGTCATTTTCCACGATAAGAAGTTTGACTGTTTTATCTTGAGCACCAGTAGTTAACATTCGCGGCACCTTTCTAATTGTTGAGACAAGTTCTGGTCGATTGGGGGGGGGTAGACCCACTGCTAGTTGGGTTATCCCCTTGGGCGGAGAGCAAGTCTGGACAATTATAGACACTGGAGACAATTATAGACAATGGAAATGTGGGGGGTATACCAAAATGCAGTAAATGATCAGTCACAATAAAGAAGAATTTGGTCATTTCAATACTTCCGAGCCAGAGGGCATAACCCCTCATTGCCAGCCGATGTGGCTCTATTTCTAGATCTACTCGCAAGACTTGCCCAGCGAAGAGCGACGTGGTGAGTGCTCCCATTTTTGCTTCAAGGATTTAACAAACTAAGGGGGTTAGTCCAGTGAGTTCAGATTCTGGTTCCACTTTTTTACCGTTTCACGACTCGAATGCGCTCTTTCGTAACTTTGCCCTATCAACAGAGTTGCTGAGAATTGTCATTTCTGGAGCGAAGTTAGCTGACGCCCTAAGGTTTGTTGAAGATAATGTGCTCTTTGCTTATGAACCAAGAGGGCTTTATCTTCTTGAGCGCGAAGGCGAAGCCGGAGAAAAGTGGATGGTTTCTGAGCAAAACCTGAGTGCTACAACTTCCGGGATGCGAGATGAGACATCATTTGAAGTCTTACAATCTTCTTCACAAAACGAGATTGCCAGATTGACCCAGATCGGCCAAGTGGGTTTAGCGACCACAAGCGGATTACCTTTGGAGTACACCGCGGCTAAGGAAGAATTTGATGGAGAGTCCTATCGTCTTCTTATAATTCCCCTAATTTACAATCTAGTCTCTAATTCAACCCTTGCTGTGGTTATTAGTAACAAAGTTGCCATTGCAAGTGCTGACATTGAGCTCTTTGCCATGATTCAAGTACTTATTTCATACTGTGCAAATGGCTTGAATGCGGAGACCAATTAAGCCTGATGAACAAAGCAAGAGTGATGGGGCTATCTGTAATCGTCCCCGCCTTTAACGAGGAGCGAACCATATGTAAGGTCCTATGTGACCTTATTAAGTTAGAGCACGACTTCCCTTTAGAAATAATTGTTATTAATGATGGCTCCACAGATAAGACTTCTGAGATTGTTCTTGATCCACGTCATTTATTCAATATCCGATTCGTCGACAATCAGATTAATCAGGGAAAAGGCAAAGTTGTTCGCCAGGGAATTGAAATGGCCAGATATTCACACACGCTAATCTTCGATGCTGACCTCGAGTACTTTGCCCATGACATTCCAGGGATGTTTAAGCCGATCTCCGCGGGCATGACCGATGTGGTCTTTGGATCCCGGATCCGTGGAAATTACACGTCCCAGCCATCATTTTTCTTTTCTATCGGGCGATCGCTCTTAACGCTGTACATCAATCTCCTCTTCAACTCAACGATCACCGATCTACACACCTGCCTCAAGTTAATACCAACCAATATTTTGCAAACCGCAGAGTTCACTGAAAATGGCTTTGGATTAGATACGGAAATTACCTGTCTCTTGCTGCGAAACGGTATCCATCCCTTTGAAATACCTATCACCTACATAGGGAGAACAGCTGCAAATGGTAAGAAAATCGGGATCAGTGATGGTTTTGTCTGTGTAAAAATTGCTACAGCGAAACGATTTTCAAAAAAACTACCCTTATTTAAGGGAAACTGATGCGGCCAACCCATCATCTGGTGGGTTGGCCGCTATTAAATTGGGCCGAATAAGAAATATTAATTATTTTAAATTTTCGCACACACCACTTTTTCTAGTTATAATCTCATAACGAAGAACATTTTTTTTCACAGAGTCGATGCAATGCAGAGATTGGGCCATACATGTTCAAGAATTCCTCACTAAGAAAAATTGGCGTGTTTCCGCTCGCTGTAGCAATAGCGCTCTCCACCTTTGTCATTGCGCCTCCTGTGGCTCATGCCACACCAGTTGCATGCACGAACAATGCAAATTTTACTATGCCTAGTGTCTCAAATGTTGGCACACCTATCACAGCGACGACTGTTAACAGTGGTGGGGCTTCCTGCACCCCATTTAACGTTGTGTATTCATGGACTTTGTCTACGACTGGAAGCAAAACTGGAACGGGCGGACCATTTACAGCGCCTACAGTTATCTCTGGTGCGACATCTTTGTCTTATACACCCACAACTGCTCTGGAAAACGATTACGTTCAGATCCAGATGGCCTACACCAAATCGGCATCTTCGGCCTCAACGCTCTATCACGTTTACTCCACAGCCATTCTTGTATGGCCTTTAGGCGTTACAAGCCCAGATTCGGATTCCGTGTTGGTCACTTATGCGGGCTCACCGACCGTGCTCACGGCTACATTGCAAGGTGGCACTGGAAATCCAACCCCAGTAGCTTCCTACAGATGGTGGAGTTGCAGTGATAATTCAAATGCTATTTTTGATGGTTTATCAACCAACATAGCAGGTACGAACTATCCCACTGCGGGCACAACTTTATGCCAAGTAGTTCCAGGTGCGACCTCAGACACTTACACAGTAGGTACTTCTGCTGAGTTCGGTCCATATTTCTTTGCTGAAGTTACTTACACCAATGGGTATGGATCTTCCTTTAATGTGGGCGCAATCCTCCCTACTATTTCGGGTGCGGCGATCGCTGGAAATGCGTGGGAAGCCAATACCGTTACGGGAACATTTAGTTCGGTGACCGGTTACCCCACTCCAACGATCTCATATCAATATCAAACTTCAATCGATGGTGGGACAACTTGGACGAATGTCTCGGGTCCAACAGCTAATCCGTCCACTCCAACTTACACATTGACTTCAGATGATCGGAGCCATGTAGCTCAGATGTCTATGCAAGTCAGTATTAGCGCCACGGTAGGTTCACAAATTGCAACCAGTACAAGTGCCTTTGTGCCAACATATAGCTACCCTGGTGCAACTGCTGCAACAGTGGTCTCGGCAAATTCTGGAGATACAAATGCTCCTGGGACTTACCAAGTCGGTGATGTCGTCGTAGGTCATCCGTGGGCAGTTAAAGGAACACCTTGGCCTCTTCTCACCTACCAATGGTATGTCTGCTCTACTGCTGTTTATTCAGTTGGAACCTGTTCCGCTGAAGGTCTATTGGGCACAGCTACCCATTCTGGTGTAAGTGGCTCCGCAGATATTGGCAATTACGACTTCAGTTTGACTGTTCCAGCCGCCGCTGCTGGTAAGTATTTGACCTTCCTCTCGTCACTGACCAATCCAGCCACAGATCAAAGCTTGCCATTTCTAGTAGGGGAATCACGTAATAGTGGATTGATTGCCGCAGCCCCAGGAATAGCTGGAACCCCCGACATTTCGGGAATTCCATCAGTTGGCAAGAAATTGACTGCTGCTACTGTGACATATTCAGGTGCCACCGCGGGTGCCATCACCTACCAATGGAGCCGGGGTTTAACGAGCACTGGGGCATTTTCCAATATTCTTGGAGCTAGATATAACAGTTATATCGCAACAGCAGATGACTTAGGAAAATATCTTCAGGTGGTTGCTACGGCAACAAATGGAGCTGGCCGAACTACCACCGCTACCAGTTCGCAGTCTGTGTTAGTTGCACCACCTTATGCGCTTCCTAGCGCTACCACGATTTCCATATCTGGAAATCCTGTTGTGGGTAGCACATTAGTTGCGACCTCCAGCAACGTAGTTGGATTTCCGACAGATTTTTCTTACATCTACAAATGGTACGACTGCTCGGCGCTTACCGGCGGTGGATGTTCATTAGTTTCGACCACATCGAGTTCAAACTCGACCACTTCTGCATATATTGTTACTACGGCTGATGTTGGGCGCTATATCTCAGCGCAGGTATTTGTCACTAATGGAGCCGGTACGGCAACTGGGGTATCCTCGCTTCGCACGGCAGCCGTACCTAAACTCCCACAGAGTATTAGTAATTTTAGCGGTGCTTCCACTATCAGTAAGAGTTCGCCTGATCAATCTTTGGGGGCTATCGCTTCCTCAGGGATAGCTGTCACCTACGTTTCGAGCAACACAAGCGTTTGCACTATCGTGGTTGCTACGAGCAAAATGCATATATTGAAACCGGGTTCTTGCACGGTTACCGCTCGCCAGTTCGGAAATGGAATTTACGATGCAGCAGCGACTGTTTCTAAATCCTGGACGATAAATCCCTAATTAGCCCAGATATTTTCTTCTATTTCAATTGGGCTAGCATTTGAGCTGGTGTCATGTTTGGAAGGGTTCTCTTGACTACTTGACCAAAGCCATTAAGTTTCCAGGCGCGGACCCAGTCGACAGACAAAGTTGAATGATGCCAGCCATCCCAATTTCCACCGTAAATCGTGTTTGGCTGTGGTCCTACGCCTCCATTCAGAATTAGATAGTAGAAATTATTGAATGGCCACTTGGCTATCTGGTCTGCGCTGTATGTAGAAAGTGCTTTCCCATCCAAGTAGAAAGTGATTGAATCAGGCAACCAAGCAATCCCATAGGTATGAAAAGCATCACTCAATGAAGTTGCCGCTACCCCTGTGGTCCCAGCTGATGTGGCGGTCGAAGGTATATTTTCGGGTTTAGGAGAACTAGAGGGATTCGCACTAGGGAGTGAATTCACCCCACCGGCTTCGAAATGCAGTGTGGACCAACTTTCATTTGGATAGTTGCCATACCACTCTACAACATCGATTTCACCCTGTAGTTGGTTATTGGGGACATAGTTCCCGTCCCGCAGTAGCCAAAAAGCTGGAGTATTGCCTAGTCCCAGCGGCATTTTCATTCGCGCTTCGATATATCCATATCGAAAAGTCACAAGGTTGCGAGTCGATATTTCACCGGCTTTGAACTGGCAGAACTTTCCACCCCCACATATCCCGCTGTAAAGAGAGGGATCATTGATTTTTACACTTTGGATATTCAGAATGCCCTGCTTTGAGCCATCCATCTGGGATAGGTCAGGAGAACGAGTAGTAATCGAGGAAACGTTATAGTTGCCGATGTTTCCTGTCCAGAACGATGAATTTGGTTCACTCCCTGCCTTACCCGTGAACTCATCGGACCAGAGCAGTTTCCCTCGAACGAAATTAGATTGAGCCGCGGCATTGGAATCGGACCCACCCAACGTGGAGGCGAGGATCACGCCCACGCCAAGGAAAAAGCCAATGACGCCCACGGTAGATACCTTTTTACGTTTGATACGCTGAGTGTAATTGATTTTTTACTGATTGTGGACTAGGCAGATTGGAGAAGGGATAGCCCCTCATCGGCTTAAAGTACTCGGAATTCTCCCAAAATAACTTCTACTATTCTCACAATAATGAAAAAAGAACCTGGAAAGAAGCGAGTTGTGGTTGTCACAGACTCTCTTCCTCCATGGAATTTTGGCGGGAAAGAGGAGCGCTTACGCGCACTTCAAGTCGCCAGCCTAGAGGATACAGAAACCGATTTTGAGATCATTTATGCAACCATGAAATGGTGGGAGGGCGAAAACGCACCTGTCAATCACGTGGCGATATCAAAGTTGAGACCCATGTATAATGGCCTAAATCGATCTTCTCGTTCAGCGCTACTCTTTGCAATGGCAGCTTTTCGAGTTATTAAATTACGCCCCGATCTTATCGAGGCAGACCAGATTCCTATTTTGCCATTGTTCACTTTAAAAATCGTCTCAAAAATTACTAAAGCTCCCCTCTCGGTCACCTGGCACGAAGTCTGGAGCCCGGAATACTGGAGAGAGTACCTTGGTCACTTCGGGTCACTCGCGGCAAAGTTAGAACGTTTAGCGATGAAGTTACCAGATCAAATCATCTCAGTATCTGTGCCTACGCGCTTCAAGTTGGTTCGCGAAGGCGTCTGCGCAGAAAAAATTGTCCTGATTCATGCGGACATTGACAAGGTTGGAATCGAAGGAGCCACATCTCTATTGCGTGGAGCAGACCTTTTGTTTGCTGGGAGATTAATTGAACATAAGAGAATAAACATTGTCTTAAAAGCCATAGCCCACCTAAAGGATCAAGGCACTCAGGTTTCTATGAATATTGTTGGGGATGGACCGGATCTTGAGAATCTAAAAAAACTCTCTAAGTCATTGGGAATTGCTAGCCAGATAACGTTTGTTGGATTTCTCGAAAAGAATAGTGACGTCTGGGGCTTGATGAAGAAGAGCCCTCTCTTTATTTCCGCATCAAATCGCGAAGGATTTGGTTTCTCGGTCGCAGAGGCACACTATGCGGGTCAATCTATTATCATGTCTGATCATGCTGATAACGCTGCTAATTATTACCTATCAGGCAAGGACAGAGTCGTTGCCGTTAGCGGTGATGACCCAATTGCTTATGCGGAAGCAATCAAGGATGAGCTTAAGAAATATCTGTTAAAACCAAATTTCCAGATTACCGATAAAACTAACCTATATTCTAATTATGTTAACAGTTGGTCTCTATTGATTGCCAAACAGAGACGTGCTTCATGAGTTTCCTCGAGATATTTGTCGCAAACTTTAAAGGGAAGAAACTAGGGATATTTCAGACCATTTTGCTTGTACTCCTCAGTGCGGCTTTATTCCTTGCCCTCGTTTTCGTATTTTCGCCCGGAAGCACCAAGATCGCGAAATCGAACCCAGCGACCATTAAAGTCGGATTTGGAGACGTTACAAGTAGTATTTCTCAGGCTGGATCGGTAGTTTCACAGGGTGTTGTATATGTTTCTCCTAAAGTTCAAGAACGAATTAACGCTATTTTTGTCAAAGTTGGTGATCGCGTTTCAGCTGGTGCTCTCCTAGCCACTTTGGATAATACAACTGAAATAGCTGCATTAACTCAGGCAAAAGTTACATTGAATCTCGATGTAATTCAGCTCAACAATGATTTGGCAAATGTGCAGGCATTGCAAGATACCGCAGCAACTAATTCCCTCGCTTATCAGAGTGCTGTCGATACCGCACTATCCAACCTTAAGTCGACTAAAGATGAAATGCCGATAAAGAACAATAATTATCAAAATATAGTAGATCAAGCTCAAATCACTTTTAATCAAGCCCAATCTATTTATAACAGTTATCTTCAGTTGTACGGAGCCACAGGAATTTCACTACAAATGTGTCAAACCTACAACACGGTTAATGCCAACTGTACGCAATTAATGCAAGATTACGTAAATTACCAGAATTCTCAGATCGCATTGCAGACCGCCAAACAGAACCAAACGCTGAATCAGCAAGGGGACGACATTCAAATAGCAAATTTATCAGCCACCTATCACAGCGCCGTACTCCAACAGAGCGCCGGACTACTGAAAGACCAGCAGGCAATCAACGCTTCTCAAAGAGCATACGCGACTCTAGCTACTCAATATGGCATATCAGTGCCAAATCCAAAACCTACTGATTTTGTTTTACCACAACTAGCTATTGCAAATGCCCAACTCGCGTTAGATGCCACATATGTTAAAGCTCCAGCGTCCGGTGAGATTACCGAAATCGGTGCCCAGATTGGACAGATCGCGCCTAACGGAGGTTATAACTCAAATGGCAAGATAGATGACATGTTTGTCATCTCAGCGGCCTCGTATCAAATGCAGTCCAATTTCAATCTTGTGGATGGCCCAAAGGTGCGACTTGGCCAAATCGCAACTATTACTTTCACTGGATTACTCAACCCAATGCGCCCCGCACGAGTTGTCAGCATCGCGCCTTTGGTTGCTAATCTAAATACTCCACCAGCGGTGCAAGTAACCTTCGAAGTCACTGGACAGCACAACGATATCTATCCTGGTCTCTTGGGTACGGCATCAGTTGCAATTCGTGGAGCACATCACGCATTGATAGTTCCTAATATCGCTATCATTGAGAGGGCTGGGGTCAGTTACGCCACTAAACTGGTTTTGGTAGCAGGAGAAACAACCTACGTGCAGGTGCCGGTCGTTCTTGGTGTTGTAGGAAATTCGAGTAGCCAGGTCTTGCATGGACTTGTCGTGGGGGACACGATCCAACTACAACCTCATTCTACTGTTGGAAAGTAGCCGAGGTCATCGCCGTGGTTGGGAGTAAAGCACCTGCTAAGAAAGCACCTGCTAAGAAAGCACCTGCTAAGAAAGCACCTGCTAAGAAAGCACCTGCTAAGAAAGCACCTGCTAAGAAAGCACCTGCTAAGAAAGCACCTGCTAAGAAAGCACCTGCTAAGAAAGCAC
>Ga0208507_1000320_pt1 | contig 32505 bp, 22 predicted proteins | sample CryBogCBH12Aug01_FD_184626 | JGI IMG/M metagenome (GOLD analysis project Ga0208507, IMG submission 184626) | Freshwater microbial communities from Crystal Bog, Wisconsin, USA - CBH12Aug09.1 (SPAdes) (version 2) | ecosystem: Environmental > Aquatic > Freshwater > Lake | place: Crystal Bog... | reverse complement strand
CTCCTCGTCCTGCTGATGGTGCTGCTCCTGCTCTTGTTCCTGATGCTCCACCTGATGCTCGTGGTCTTGTTCCTGCTGATGGTCCTGCTGGTCGTCCTCTTGCTGCTCCTCCTCCTGCTCGTCCTCGTCCTCTTCCTCTTCCTCCTCCTCCTGCTGGTCGTGGTCGTCCTGCTGCTCGTCCTGCTGTTGCACCTGCTCAGGTAGATGCTCCTCGTCCTGCTGATGGTGCTGCTGCTGATGGTCCTCCTCCACCTCCTCCTGCTGCTGCTGCTGCTGTTGATGGTCCTCCTCTTGCTGGTGCTGATCCTCCTGGTGCTGCTCCACCTATAAATACTACTAATAATGAAACTGAGTATTCAAATGACATAGATTTTACATCTATTTCAGGCGTATTTAGATTAATATTATTAATTTTAATGTATATTGCAGTATTTTTCTATATATTTGTATTAATAATATCATTTTATAATGTTATTAATTTAATAATAAAAATAGTATTTGATATTATTAATTATTTTTATAATAAAGATGCTGCAAATAGTAATACATTAATATATAATGTTAGAGAAATATTAAATTGCAATAAAGACAATTATCAAGGTGATATATTGAATGTTTTAACAGAACAATCTATGGCATTATCTGTATTTAATATAACCATATATATAATATACATATTGCTATTTTATGTTATAATTTATGCATTATTTAGACTTTATGTATTAATGCAACGTAATAAAAAAATTAAAGGAAATATTACTGATATTGATACTAATTTTACAATATTAGTAATATTAGGATTAATATTTATATTTAGTTTGATACATTTCATATATTATAAACTTATTTTTAAAAAAATAGCATTTAATAGTTATAAAACTACAAATGAAAATGATAAAATATTTGAAGAAACATTAAATAATATTTTAATTACGCCAAAAATAAGTGATATAGATATAGATACATATTTCAATTATTTAACAGATACATCAAAAAGACAATTATTAAGTGAGCAAATAGAAGCTGAAATAGCTAAATTAAATGAAATTAATAATAATGATAATTTATTAATACAATATTTATTAGTATATGATATATATGTATATTTTGAAGAAAATACAGATATGTCGCGTAAAAATGACATTATAGATTATTTGAAATATAAAATGAAAAAAAGTTATAATTTTGATACAGATAATGACAGAGATAAGATCTTATTTATATCATTCTTAAGTGCAAATGAGCGAAAAATGATTAAACCATATCACGAACAATTACCATTCTATGAAAATATTGATGATACTAAAGTTAAATTATTTACACCTATAAATGAGAAAATAAGCGAAAATTTGGGTAAAATTAATAAATATATTATATCATATCCTGGATTCTTTTATGGATTTTTATTTGCTTGTATATATATAATTACAATATTTATATATAATTATATATGTGTATATGTAATTATGAAATTAGCATCAAATGCAGGCAAATCAGTATTTCCACCTATTATATTAAGTATAGTAAATAGTTATTTGAGAATAAATGATTATATTATTAAAATATTCTATAAAAATAGTTAAATAATATGATATATTATTTTTTATTTTTGATATTAATATTAATATTATTTACGCTAATAATATTATATTCTATAACATATAAAGTTGATTATTATAATAAATTAGAAACCGGCTGTAATTAAATTTCAAAATTATTATTTTTTTATTATTTAGAATGGAAGAATTTTATAAACTTCGATACAATCTACATAAATATTTTTTAGATATTGATAATGATGTATATAGTAGATATATATATTATTTTACGATATTTATATATCTATTGGGTATATTATTACCAATATTTTTAATATGTTTAATTAAAAATCTTAGCGTGTATATATTTGTATTTTTAGGTTTCATATTATTATATTATTATTTTGCATATAAATTATATAAATATCTAATAGATATTCCTAATAATGTTAATTTGAAATCATATAAATCATTATATGAAATTTTAAATATAATTTATAGAATAAATAAAGAAACGTTAAAAAACGAGGAAAAATTTAAATCTATGATTGATAATACTTTAAAACCTAGTATTCGAAATATAGAGAATATATACGATGATAAAATAATTAATGATATAATTTTAAAAGCTGAAAATGATAATGATATTTTAAAATATTTTGATTTAGATTTATATTTAAATGATGATACTAATTATAGTTTAATATTAAAGTCAGGTGATACAATCGCCATAAATTTAATGCAAATAATATCAAACCGATATTATGATAATAAATATATATATGACGATGCTAAAGGTAATATATTTATTAAAGTTAATTTAAAATCTTTATTTACTGAAAGTAATAATGATGAAATACGAACAAAAGTTTTATTATATATAAATAAATTATATAATATAAATCTGTCGACGTTATATATAGAACCTAATTTATATATATATAAGGATTTGATATCAAGCCTTAAATCAAATATTGGTTATTATACGATAATATGTTGTTATTTTATATTAGTAATATTACATGGATTATTTATAAATTTTAATATTGGTTTAACATATTTATATTTATCAATTATTATTATTGCATTTATTATAATGTCATATTATAATTAAATAATAGATGGGTGGTAGTAGTACAAAAATTGAATATAAGACATTAGAGTGTAATAAATATCCCATAAGACAAACACCATTAACATTTAATAATTTAAAATATATAAGATGTGCATTTTTAACACAAGAACAATATAAAAATAATTATCATATTCCAAAAAATTCCTTAAATATAACATTCGATACTAGTATGGATAATATTGAAAATAGTGTAAATAATAATATTCAAATGGTTTATAATAAATTAAATGAGATAACGCCATCCCCAGAACCAATAAAAATAATAAAACCAATATTTGTGGCATTTTCTCGCAAAGTCGAATATGATAGTAGTGTATTTGATGATAATAAAATAAAACCAATAGAAGTTAAAAATAGTAAATATTGTTTAGCTATTAAAAATTATATTGAAAATTATCTAAACAAAATGAATAATCCAGATTTAAACAATAAGTATAATTCGTTACCTGTAAATAAATATGATTTTAAGGGAAATGTTAAAGTTATTATATTTTTTCCATTTATAACAACTGATTATAAATATATAACTAATTTTAAAGATATTTTAAATAGTTCTACGTATTTTATTAATCTTTTGAGTGATACTAGTTTTAATGGATTACCAGAATCTAATTCATTTGATGAAGAAAAATTTAGAAAATCATTCAGTAAATCTGGTTATTCACAAGATTTTATTAATAAAATTATAAATGATATTAAACAACAAGACCGAACAAATTTTAGATATAGAGATGATTTAATGGTTTTATGTAATGAGGGTGGATGTTTGAGTGATGCAGATGGTGAAGATTTTAATTCATTATTACCTAGAATATCTGATAATAATGGTGATAATACTAATAATGCTCTTAAAATGTCGCCATTTTTACCTAATAAATGTTTGGCACAGACAAATCGATATAAATGTGGTATTCTATCGCCAACGGATAATAATAAATCACCACAAGAATTAATAAAAAGTAAAGATGTTGTTGATTATTTAACAGATGGATTACAAAAATATATAATTAACGAGGAATGTGTAATAACTAAAGGTACTGATAAATATAATAAAGAATTTTGTGATAATAATGCTGATAATAATCCTAATTTACAGCAAACACCTATAGATATTATTAATAACGTTGTATCAGTTTTTCTACGTAATGAAAAATATTCTAGTGATTTAAATGATGGTAAAAAAAATCATTATAGCGAAACATATAGTATTAATATAATTAAAGAATTAATGTTTATTAATAATACTTATCCTGGTATTCCAGAAGTAGTATTTCCAATATACTTATATACCGAAAATAGCGATTATACAACTGAAGCACCATGGGGAACAAGATTATTAACAGATGATTATGTATTTAATGAAGGTGATGAAATTTTACCTAATGTTCGTAAATACTCTGAAAACAATATTTACTATATAGAAATGAATTCACAGGGTCAAATATACGTTAGAACAAATGCTAGTATTTATTATTATTTAAATATATTACCATTCGAAAAACCAGTATCTATGTCATTTACAAATACAATTACTGTTAATTTCATAGAACCAATAACTAATTATTTAAGACCGCGAAGTGTAATAAATATTGAATTGATATTAAAAGATGAAAAACACCGAAGTCCTTTTTCTTTTTATGTTAATAATGATGGTAAAATAAGAATATTTTCGAATGGTTTTTTAGATGCTACAAATAAAGCTTTTGCTGATTTCATAGATAATAAAATTATTGAATTTGAAAAATATAAAAATAATTTAAATTATTATAATTCTAAAAATTTTGATGCAAACAATAATGTTATTATAACAAATATTATAGATAAAGATACAGACCCGCCGATATATTTATATAATAATTAATATATATTTTTATGTATATAGAATATAAATGGACGACTGGGGAATAATAGATTTATATTTTAAAAATCATAAATATCCTTTTACAAATCATCATTTAGACAGTTATAGAGAGTTAATTAAAACTTATATTCCAAAAACCATAAGTTCCTATAATCCCATAACTATGATTAAATACGATGATAATGATAATACACGTAAAATTATGCAAGTTGATGTTTATGTTGGCGGCGAAAAGTCTGATGAAATTTTTATAGATCATCCAACTATTATAGCAAAAGATGCTGATGGTGATAAACCATTAAATAAAATTTTAACACCGAATGATGCTAGATTAAGAAATTTAACATACGAGACTCATATATATGCAAATGTTTATATTAAAATTACTAATGAAGATGATGAAATAATAACATCTACGTTAAAAAATGTAGCAATAGGAAGTATTCCTATTATGTTGCATAGTGATATCTGCATATTAAATGGAAATGGTAATAAAGTTTTACAACAATTAGGAGAATGTATTTATGATTGTGGTGGTTATTTTATAATTGATGGTAAGGAAAAAGTAATAGTAGCTCAAGAAAGTTTAACTACAAATTGTTTATTCACTAATAAATTAAAAGAAGATGATAATTTTAGTTATAAAGGTTTTATTCGATGTAGTGCAGATAGTGGTGAAAGTTTATTAAAACCACGTAGTGTTGAATTTTATTTGGTAAAAGATACAGATGATATAACAGAAAAACATTCACATCAAAAAGGATGTATATTAATTAGTTTACCATCGGTTGAAGGTAAAATACCATTATTTATAGTATTTAGAGCATTAGGTTTAGAGACTGATAAAGATATTTATGAATCTATATTTGGCATTAATAATACAGAAGTTGAGGATAATTATTTTAAAAATTTTATTCGTCCATCATTATGTGATAATTATTATATTACTAAAGATGGCGAGAAGAAATATGTATATACACAAGAAGACGCCTTAAATTATATTAAATTTCGAGTGAAGTATAAGACATTAGATCATGTTAAATATATATTATCAGCCGATGTTTTACCAAATATAGAATTATTTCATAATAAACATAAGTTTTTTGGATATTTAACAAAAGAATTTATAAATGTATGCTTGAAAATTAAATTACAGACTGATCGTGATAATTATTTTTATAAAAGAATTAATATTAGTGGATTTCTATTAGCTGAATTGTTTCAAGAGGCTTATGCAAAATTGCGTAAAGATATTCGAGATACTATGGACCAGTTTTATTATTATGGTGCTTGGAAAAATAATAAGAATTATCAAAATTTTATAAATAAAGATAATATTTATCGTTTAATTAGAAATGTTCTTATTGCTGATACATTTGCTAAATCTTTAAAAGGTCGTTGGGGTCTTGCTACAGATGATGACCCTGAATTAGGTAGAGTACAAGATTTATCCAGAATTAGTTATATTGGTTATTTATCACATTTGAGAAGAGTTAATATGCCTATTGATAGAAGTTTAAAAATAACAAGTCCTCATAAACTTCATTCACAGCAGTGGGGTATAATGTGTCCATTTGAAACACCTGATGGGGCATCTGTTGGTTATTTAAAAAATCTTGCATTTTTAACAAAAGTAGCAGCCGGAACAGATCCATCATTTATAAAAACGTGTTTAATTGATATTGGTGTAATACCAATAGAATATTATAATTTACCATTAGATAGAAATATTACAAAAGTTTTTATTAATAATACTTGGTATGGTATTACAAATGATCCTATAAATATAACAAGAATTTTGAGGGCTTATCGTCGAAATGCATTTATTAATATCTTAACATCAATATCATGGCATATAGCATATAACGAAATTAGAATTTTTACAGAAACTGGGCGTGCCGTTAGACCATTAATTGTTGTTAATAATGGTAATGCTAAAATATTTAAGAAAAAATATTCAAATTGGTTTGATATGATTATTGGTAAATATTATCCATTCGAAGAACGAAATGAACAAATTTATTATAAAAATTATTATATTAATCCGTTTAATTTAGATGTATTTGCAAATAAAACAATCGCAGAAATTACCGAATTATTAGAAAAAGATGGAGCCGTAATCGAATATATTGATGCTCAAGAATCTGATGTTTCTTTAATAGCTATGTATAATAATGAAATTAATAATTTTCATACACATGTCGAAATACATCCATCCACTATTTTAAGTGTTGTTACTGGTAATATTCCTATGTGTAATCATAATGCAGCTGCTCGTAATGTTTTCCATGCAGCACAAACAAAACAGGCTATAGGTATATATGCAACTAACTTTACTAAAAGATTTGATACATTCGGTTTTATTCAACATTATCCACAAAGACCAATAATAAATACACGACATGCACAATATACTGGTAGTGATTATATGGTTAATGGTGTAAATTTAATAGTAGCTATAATGACATATACCGGATATAATCAAGAAGATAGTTTAATTATAAATAGAAATTCAATAAATCGAGGTTTATTTCATTTATCATATTATAAATCATTAACTGCAACTGAAAAACAATTATCAGATTATGAAAAAGTTATATTTGGTAATCCTGTTGATTTTTATGTAGATGAATTAAATGAGAATAAACAATTAGTACGTGTTAAAACAGAAGTATCTGGTAATAAACGCGCTAATTATAAAGCATTAGACGCAAACGGTATTATTAAAGCTGGAACTTATATATCAAGAGGTGAAAAAGCAGTAGTTATGGGAATGATATTAGTTAGAACTTCATTTAAGGAAGTTAAACGAGGTGTTTTTACAGAACAAATTAAAGAAACTACTTATTCAGATGTTTCAATATTGAGTGATGAAAGTCATTATGGTTATGTTGATAAAATATATTTTGATAATAAAATAGGTGAAGATACTAAAATTTGTAAAGTTCGTTTGTTAAAAATTAAGATACCAGAATTTGGAGATAAACATTCATCACGTCACGGACAAAAAGGAGTAATAGGTATGATATTATCAGAAGAAAATATGCCATTCACTAAAGATGGTATCAAACCTGATTTAATAGTTAATCCTCACGCGATCCCATCACGTATGACAATAGGTCATTTAGTAGAATGTGTATATGCTAAATTATGCTGTTTAGAGGGATATTTAGGAGATGGAACTATTTATATTGATATAGATCATAAAGCAATATATGATAATTTAGAAAAAAATAATTTTAATAAATATGGAAATGAAATATTATATAATGGTCAAACTGGAAAACAAATGAATACTGAAATATTTATAGGACCTACATATTATTTTAGATTAAAACATATGGTTGCTGAAAAAATAAATGCAAGAGGAAAAGGACCTATGACACAATTAACACGTCAACCAACCGGAGGAAGACGTAAAGAAGGCGGTCTTCGTATTGGTGAAATGGAACGTGATAGCTTAATTAGTCATGGTATTGCAGGATTTATTCAGGAAAGTATGATGGAAAGATCTGATAAATATAGATGGCAAGTTTGCAAGAGATGCGGAACTATACCAAATTATTCAACTAAAATAAATACAACTATATGTCCATTATGTAATAAAAATGAAAGTGGAGTAATTGAAACACCTTATTGTATGAAATTATTAAGTCAAGAAATGGAAGCTATGGGAGTTCAAATGCGTTTTAATTGTGATTATACTAATTTACCAGCAGAAGAATTAGAAACATTCGATATAGATGAAGAATATATATTCCCTGAAGAAAATATTAAAAAAGAACCAAAAGCACAATCGCAGAAAAAGAATGATATTACTAATAGTATTTGTAATAAATGGAATGAAAATAAATTACTAAATCCATTAACTGGTCGAAAAATGACCGAAAATTCTGTTATGTATAAAAAATTAAAATCAAAATGTCCACCAGTCGGCGAATATGCTAATACTAACGCAGATGCTAAAAAAGAAGAGAAAACTACAGGTATAACTGAAAGTATGTGCAATAAGTGGAAAGAAAATAAATTTATAAATCCTATTACTGGTCGAAAAATGACAGAAAAATCAGTAATGTATAAAAAATTACAAGCTAAATGTGATGAAGATAAAACGCAAAAAAAGCGAGGAAGACCTGCAAAAGCTAAAGGTGGTAATAATGACGATGAAGACGACGAGGATTATGAAGATGATGAAGATGATGAGGATGATGAAGACGATGAAGACGACGAAGATGATGAAGATGATGAGGATGATGAAGATGATGAGGATGATGAAGATGATGAGGATGATGAGGATGATGAGGATGATGATGAAGATGACGAAGATGATAAAAAAGAAGTTGAAAATAATGATAAAAATGTTGAAGATGTAAAAGATCCAAATATTAAAATAATTAATTTATAATTAAATGTTAGAAATGAATGATTTTTTATTAATATTCGTAGGTATATTTATAATATTACTAATATTCCTATTTTTTATGTTAGTTGCATATGTATATGATACTTATACATCATATAAAGTAGATATTAATAAAAATTTAACAAAATCGGAGGATCATATTAATAAAACAACAAAGTCTTTTAATAAATTACAGGATAATGTAGATACTGATATATCAGATATTAAAAATAAGCATGAAACATTAGAATCAAAATATTCAGACAATTTAACAACATACACATCAAATTTAAATAATATTATTGAAGTAAGAGATAAAAATAATTCAAATATTGGGTCTAATTTATTCCAAGATAATATTACAGCATATGATAAAAATGATATTGAATTAAATTTATTAACTAATTTATCAACTAATAATAATATTTTAGCACATACATCAAGCAATAATTATGTTAATATCTGTGATAATACAACTGGAAAAGATAAAAATAATTATTATTGTGCTGCTATGAATGTCGATAATGATCACATATTTAATATATCACCAACAAATTCTAAATATAATACATCAAATATTAGTAAAATGCAAATAAAAGGAATAACTCCACCAGTTGGTGTAGGATCTACTACTCAACCACCAACACCAACATTAGCCGAATTTGATTTTACAACTAATAGCATTAAATTTGGAGATGCTACAAATCCTGCAATACAAATTAATAGTAATATTTATACAGCTCCTTTAATTTCAGGTAGTTATTCAATTACTGCAGCAATATTAACAATAACATTTTTTAATAATTTACCAATACCTGCAAATGCATTTATTAACTTTTATTTTCAAACACAACCAACAATAACATCTATAACAACTACAGAAAGCAATATTAGTTCAGGTTCAACTACATTTACAAATAATATATTAAAATTTAAAACTACTGCTCTAATTGCTGCAACAACATCAACATCATTATCATTTACATTAACTGGTGGAACGAGTTCAAATGTTTCAGCAACAACTATTATGGGGTATTTAACATCTTCATAAATAAAAATAAGTTTAAAAAAATAGAATAATGAATTTTACAGCAATAACGATGATTATAATAATTTTAACATTAATTTTATATACGATTATCGATAAATATTCATATTTGAGCATTAATGAAAATGATGAAAAAAATGTATTAAAATCTAAGAAAGTTGATGATGAATTATTAATTAAATATTCATCAATTAAAAATAAATTAACAACCGTAGATGATTATGTAAAATTTTTAAATTATTTAAATACAATTAATTCATCAATATATATTAGTATTATTGATAGTGTAGTTACAAATTACACACATATTGTTAATTTAATTATAGCAGATATCGAAAAAACTAAAATTAAATATTCATTTAAAAAACTTAAAAATATATATGCTATTATAAAAATAAAAGAAGAAATTAATGATTTAAATACAAGTTATGCAAAAATTATATTATTTTATGATGGTCTAATTTTTAATGAAAAAAGATTTCAATTTATTGAAAATGATTTTACAGGTAATACAATAGTTTATAAATTAAATTTTAAAAATAAACTTATTAATCACTATCTTCAATAAATAATGTTTTTGGTTTATTTTTCTTTTCATATTCATATATATTGCAATATTTTTGAATACTCTTAATAATCTTATTATTCCATTTTTGTTCATCAAAAGTAATTCTCTGAGTATTTATTAATTCTAATTTCCAATAAATTAAAATACAATTATTATGTTTATTCATTTCTTCGATGTTTTTGCTGAAATCTTGATTAAATGTTGAATAAATATATGTTCTATCTCTGAATTCGGCAATAATACCGTGTTTATGATTCTCATCACAACAATTAATATATTCATTTTCATCTTTTAACGTTATAAATTTACATTCAACATAATCACATATATCTAATTCACATACAGCCATTTGTCCCTGCATTTGATAATAATATTTATCAGGAATCACAGTATCTTTAATTTCACGTTTATATGGACATTTAATTTCGATCATAATACCTTCATCTGTAATGCCATCAGGGGATGCACCGAAATTATCGATATTATCATTAACAATAAGACCAAATTCATTAACTTTTGTATTATTTATATGAGAATAAATATTAATTGCGATTGGTTCAAACATACAACCCCATTTTAAAGCAGGAATTGCGAATGAATTATATGAAACATTTTTTAATTTCTTTTTAACTAATGAATGTGGATTATTAATAGCATCATATAAATCACTAGCCGTTAATCTATTTTCACGTAATTTATACCATTCTTCTGTTCTCTGCTTTATTAACGGTTTTTCTTTTAATTTTAATAACATCTCCTGGCGTTTATTTAAATTCATTTGTCTTTTTTTTATATTGCGTCGAATCCTTATATTTTTTTTCTTGTGCGACATTAATTCTATGTAAAGTGGATGACGTATCAATATCTAGTTTATTAATATCTGTCATTTTTTTATCTTTTTTTTTACTTGCAATTAATATTATTTCATCGCGTTTTTCATCTAAAATTTTATTAAAATTATGCATCAATTCATCCATATCTCAAGTCTATATATAAATACTAAATATATATTCTTAAAATCAATTTTTAATTTTAATATGAAATTATATAATGACATATATAAAAAGTAGTTTAGATTGTATAGGCGTTGATGAAGTTGGTAGAGGAACATTATTCGGAAATGTAGTAGCAGCAGCTGTTATAATGCCAATCGATTTAGATGATGATTTATATAATCAAATAAAAGATTCTAAAAAATTGTCATTTAATAAAAGATCTATATTAGCTAAATATATTAAAGAAAAAGCAATAACATATGGTATTGGTATTGCTACACCTAAAGAAATAGATGATATAAATATCTTACAAGCATCAATAAGAGCTATGCATCGAGCATTATTTACAGCATACAAAAATAAAAGTTTTAAATCAATAATAGTAGATGGTAATTATTTTAGACCTATTATAAATCCTGATGCAGATGGTGATGTTATAGAATATGAATGTATAACAAAGGGGGACCAAAAATACATAAATATAGCAGCCGCTTCAATTATAGCGAAAGATTATCATGATAATGAAATAATAGAATTAGTAAAAGAAAATCCAGATTTAAATAAATATGATTTATTGAAAAATATGGGATATGCGACATTAAAACATAGAACAGCTATTATAAACCATGGTATTCATGAATTACATAGAAAAACATTTTCAAGTTGTGCTGTTAATCTTACTCATCCTTAATATTATCTAGATATTTTTGTATTTTTTCAACTTTTTTTAGAACATTTTCTTTTTTAGCAATATCTAAATCTAATTTATTTGTCAGATATGCAGATGAATTATTATTAACACCCACAGATAATACATCTGTATATATTTCTTTAATATTAATAGTTATTAAATTAATAACATAAGATATAGCTTCGCCAAATATATCATAAAATATATATATAATATATAAAATAACAACTACTATTAATATTCGTAAAAATAATAATAATAAATTATTAAAATTCGGTATATTAATTTCATCATCTATTGTTTTATCTTCTTTAGGTGTTTCAATCGGTATTGATGGTGTATCAAATGGTTGGTTATCTGATTCAAGAATTTCTTTTGTATAGAAATAATAACTCCCGTTTTCTATTTTATATATATTATTAATTGGTTCTAATGAAATATTTATAGCACCTTTTGATATATAACTATCAGACGAAACTTTTGAATAATAATCATTAAAATCGTTAATAAATATGGGTGGTTTATAGTTATTTAAATAATCATCTGTGAATAACTTTTCAAAATTATCAAACAAATAATATTTTTTATAATTTAATTTTATCAAGTCATTATCTGATTCTAATAAATCTTTATTAGTAAAACAACTTCTAGTTTTTTCTATAATATTTCTGCTAAATGCAGTTGAATTATCATAACATATATTAACTGCTTTAAAAAATATATTTTTTAATCTTATTGCTTTATTTTTTTTAATATTATCATCAGGTTCATTATCTAAATTTTTATAAATATTTGTAAATAATAATTTATTTAGGTTAGAAGTATATGTAATAACATCTTGACTTGTAGTTGAAAATAACTCTTTATAATTAAAATCAGGATTATCAAATTGTACAGGAACAAAACAATTAGCTAATATCCATGTATGTAATAAAATAGGCGATATCAATAAATTATTTGCATCTAACCCTTTTAATGTATATAATTCTGGTTCTGTTTCTTTAAATATAGGGTTTAAATATGTAAATTCTTTAGAATCGGGATAATAATTACTAGTATTTGAAAAATTTTTTAATATATTATTATTAATGTTTTTTTTTATTTGATCATAAATATTTGAATAATCTTCATTTGATAATAACTTTGTTTTTAAATCAATTTGAACATTAAACATAGTAGTATCAACATTATTACTAATTTTATATTTTAATATTATTTCATGCAGATTTTTTAATCCATCAGTTCCCAACATAGCAAAATTACCAATAATGTTGATTAAATCTATTGGTGAAAACATATATTTATTTTTAAATATTCCATTTTCATAATATTTTTTTGGAATACAATTAAAACTACCATCATTTTTAGTATATGGCATAGAATCTCCATCACATGGTTTATAACACTTATAAATATCATCAGATGTATATTTTCCAATATCTTTAAAATACCCATTACCCAAATAATAATTTGGCGTAATTAACCAATCATACCATGCATTTTCACAATAAGCCTTTTTTTCACGATATTCATCAACTGCATATACTGAGCTTGGATCTTTACTCACAAAATTTGTTGTAATTGTTTGAGTATCTTTATGATAAACAAGTGTATCTGGTAAAACTATATTATTTGGATTAACAATACATGAATTTGTTTCAGGTTTAGATGAAAACCAAACAGAGCCTGTTATAGCAGCACAATTCGGATATACAAATTCATTATTACTATCTTCATTATTATATATGAATAAATGATTTAATTCATTCTTAATATTAGAAGCATTTTCAAAACTAAATTCAAAATTACTTAAATTAGTATCACTACTTAAATTATCGCTAAATATATTTACGTCATTAGGTTTATATATATGTGCATCATCACGGGCTTCATGTCTCATACGAAAATATAATTCATGTAATGCATATCTAGATGCATTACTAGCTGCATCAATTAAACTGTTATCTTCACAGCTCATTATTTATATTTATGTTCTATTATTATTTAATAAAATCATCGTATGTTATAATTGGAATATTATATAATATAGCATTTTTAACTTTAGTTGTTTCATCATCTCTATTTTTAACAATCAAATAATTAGTTTTTTTAGTGACAGTATTAGCAACTTTACCACCATTAGCTATAATATCTGTTTCTAATTCTTTATTACGTATCCCACTAAATACATAAATATTATTTAAATATTTAGTATTTTTATTAATTTTTTGTGGTTTTTTTTCGATATTAGTTATATTTAAGGAATTATAGAAATCTATAAAAGTTTTCAAATTAGTTATTATTAATTTAGCCGTCAAATCACCAAATCCATTAATACCTTTTAAATCATTAACCGTTAATTTTAAAGTTTTTTCTTGATCTTTACATATAAATGGATATTTTTCAATCAATAAATTCAATTTCTTTTCACCTAATCCTCTACCCAATAAATTAGATGCTACCATCAATTCAAAGCAATTTTTATTTTTAATTTCTTTCAAAGCATTTAATAAATTTTCTGCGCTTTTTTCCTTAAATCCATCAATATTAAGTAATTCCTCTTTAGTTATATTAATAATTTTTTGTAAAGTATCGAATGAATTATCGTATAATTTTGTAATAACACCTTCACCAATACCTTTAATATTTAATGATTTCATAAAATTTGCATAAATTTTAATATCTTGTTCTCTATTTTTATTATTATCATCCAATATAATATCTTTCTTATTCCATTTAAATTTAACATCTGGTAATAATGGTTTTCCATTTGTTGATTGTGATAATACTTCTTTAATATGTGGTATAACATCTCCAGATCTAATTATAATAATACGAGAACCAATACCAATAACATTTTTTACGATATAATCAGCATTAAAACCAGTAGCTTGTTTAATATTAACACCATTAAGTTTAATCTCATTAAATTTTATTATTGGTTTTAAATATTTATCTTTGCTAACATTCCATTCTATATCATTAACAACAACTTCAACTTCTTTATGCATTTGGAGCGATTTAAATGCAAATGAATATTTAGGATTTTCGCCAGATTTTATTTTATAAATATCATTATGTGTAATAACTAAACCATCGATATCATAAATACTATTATCTTTCCAAGATTTGAATAATTTATATAAATTGCCGATTGTTAAATCACTATCCTCATTTATATATTTTATAACTTTAAATTTTAATGATGATGCATATTTTAATGAATTTAAAATAGTATTTCGAGGTTCTAATACATCATATACAACAAAATCAATTAATTTTAAAATATCTTTTTGTAATATTTTAGAATTAATGGCACCAGCAACGACATTACGGGCATTTGTACCACCTTTAATTTTATCCCAATTCTCTCTGCTAATTATAAGCTCTCCTCTTACAGCGATATTAATATCTTTGAGATCTGGAATACCATTAATATAATCTTTAATATGATTTATATTTTGACCATAAATACCATTACCTCTCGTATAAATATTTATTTTATTTTTATTAACAACTAGAAGACATGAAATACCATCTAATTTTTCACCAATAACATAAGATAATGGTTTATTAAATTTACTAATCCATTTATTTAACGTTTTTTCATCATCCTTAATTTTATCCTGAGAGCCCAGAAAATACGGTAATTTAACTTTTGAATCAACATCTGCACCAATACGTTTAAAATAAGGATTTTTTTTATCTAATTTACGCAAATAATCTTTAATTTCATCATAAGTATCATCATCATAAATAGGTTCCCCTGTATTATAATATTGATTATCGGCATTTATTAATAATTCTATCAAATCTTTTTTATTTAATTGTTTATAATCAATCATAAAATAATAATTATCTATATAAAGTCAATTTTTTATATTGAATATAAAAAAATGATATTATAAATAATTATTACATAATAATGATTTCAATTAAAAGTTATATTACAGATAATACAAATATTATAGACATATTTTTAATGCATAAAAATAAAGAAAATATAATTATTAATGATGATTTAATAAAAAAAATTAATATTAATTTTAAAAAAACTAAAACTACTGAATTAGCTTATTATTGCAGAAATAATTATAATTATGTATATGATTTATCGAATGACAGTCAATATGTATATACTAGAAAATTAGAAAATACATTAATTATAAATGAAACAAAAAACTTAAATTATTATTTATTATTTTATAATGAAATTAAATTACCAACACATACATTCGCATGTACGAATGAATTAAATTCAAAATATATTGCTAAAATAACTGAATTTAGAATTAATAATCGAATTACATTAATAATTAAAAATAATAATTGTTATATTCAATATCAACATAGCAGAGATGTTGATATTGACAAAATTCAAGAAATAATAAATAACGTAATTTCAAAATTAAATAACTTATAATGTTATAGTTGTTATTACTTGTCCTATTGGTTGTTTTGATATGAATAATTCATTCTTTAATAATATTTTAAATAATATATAATCACTATCCAATCCTTTGCTAATAAATCTGCTTAATGACTTTAATATATTTATATCATCGAAGTTTATTTTAACTAAAAATTCAATAATCACAGTTAATATAGTATCATAATCTTTAGTTATATATTTTTTATAATTTAATGATGGTGTTATTGTCTTACTTAATCCAAAATCACTTATTACCCAATTTAAACCAATATTTTCAATATAAAAAATGATGTCTTTATATATATATTTAAAACAACCACCCTTATATATTTTAAAATATAGAAAATTACCTAAATGAGTATCATTATGAATTATATTTAATCTATGTAAAGTTAATATTGATACAAAAGTTTGGGCTAATATATTATCAATAACTTTAGTTGTTATAGTTGGCTGTTTTATTAAAAATTGTTGTAAATCTCCACATGCCAATTCTATAAATAATGAATTATATGAATTTACATTATAATGTTTATTTAATATTTTTTCTGGTAATTTCTTATTATTTTTATCAAAAAAATCACATCTAACATTATTATACATAATAGGCAAATGTATATTAAAATGTAAATATGCATATTTTGTTAACAATCGCAATATATTAATTTCTTTAACAGAATCACCTGTATCTAATTGTATTTTTGTAATAAATTTAACTTTGCTATGTTTATTAATAACAGATATATAAACAGTTCCATAAGACGATTCAGATCCTATTCTCTTTAATAAATGAATCGTATTATTAATTAAAAATGTATTATCTTTTAATGGTACTAAACAAGTATCTGTTGCTTTTTCTATTTTTTTCCTAATAATTTCATTAATTATTTTATAGTTTTTAAACCTATCCAAAACTTTAATTTTAGACATTCTATTTATTTCAAATAAAAAAATGATATATATTAATAAATAATATTGATATTAAAATGCTTAATAATTTTCAATATTTTCTATACAATAATGATTTAAACGATTATTTGAATTGTTATTCGACTTTTCTTATGACACGTAAAGATTTAAAAGATAATATTTTAAATCATCGTATGAATTTTCTAATTAATTATTATGTTAATCATGTAAATACTTATTTTAAACATAAATTAATGGAAAGTTATATGCGTTCATATAAAGATAATTACTTAAATACAACTTCAAATATTGTTAAAATTAATGATGATGATTATATTGAAAAACGCGATGATGATGTTGAAGATCATTATAAATATATGTTTATTAATCCACCACCAAAACCCGAAATTGATTATGAAGAATTAGATCGACAATATCTCCTAAAATTAGAAGAGATTGAAAAAAATAATGATGCTTATGATGATACGTATGATGATTATGATGATTATGATGATTGTAATGATTGTAATGATGATTATTATGAAAATATCGAGGATGATTACGATGAAGATTTAGATTATTACTAATTATCAGTTTTTGCTTTTGAACTTGAACGTCTTTCAAATTTAGTTGGTGGAGGTACTTTTGGCATTTTAGAGACATCGACGTGTTTTTTAAACCATTCTTCACCAACTATAACAGATGCTTTTTCATTAGTAATTTCATCTTTAATTATTTTATTTCTCATATTTAAAAAATAATTTAAATAATCCCAATTAAAATCTTCTTTTCTTGTAACCATATCAAATAATATTGGATAACGTTCCGCAAAAAAAGAATATTCTTTTTTCAATAGTTCAATAGTAGCATCACTACTATCTCTGTCAATAATTTTACGCACTTTTCCAATAATTGAAATTATTTTTTCATTTTCTAATCCGTCTTTTATAAATTCTTTATCCATTATTGATTTTTTTTATATTTATTTCTTTATATATATAAAGATTAATATATGGAGAATATATTAAATGCTGGTTTATATTCAGGTGATGATAATTTTTCAGGAAAACCATGGGGAAATGATTATTTATTAGGACATGTTGAACCCGATGCAGTTGCATATTCTAAATTTTTCTATGCTAAAGATCAAATACCTGGAATTCAAAATCGTCCAGGTAATAATTCATATCCATTATACGATAATTATAACAAATCATGTTATAACAATCTATAAAAATAAAAAAAAGTAGGAGTGCAGGGAGTTGAACCCTGGTCTCTGCTTCATAAGAGCAGTGCTCTAACCGTTGAACTACACTCCCATGTTTATTATAATAAAACTAATCTTTATATATATATTTTTTTATGAATAAGAATTATAAATTAGAATAAAATAAATAATTAATATTATCATAACTGTTATTTGATATTCATGTAATTTATGTTTGTTTGTAAAGTATTCAGGTGGACAGGTTATATAATCACATGTATTTATTTGTATAGAATCTTGATTATTTCCAACAGCATGATCTAAACCTTTAATTATTTTTGATCCATCACCTCCCATTTATTCTAATGTTATATAATCTTTAATTTCCAATAAACTTGCATTATCTATTATTTCTTTTTGTAATTTAATTAAACTGATATCATTATTTTTTTTATCAAATTTTCCAGCTCTTTCAATAAATTCATCATATTTACTAACTAGAATATTAAATTTTTTAACATAATCTTTATAATTAATTTTAATTTTCATTCGAATATCTTTATTTTCTTTATGAATTCTAATTAACAATATATTTAATAATTTATCTTTAGTATTATCTGTAATACCTTCTTTACTCTCATTCATAATAACCTCACCATTCTTAACGATTTTTACACTATAACACACTCCATTTTTAACTTTACTATTAATAATCTTAATTTCGCCATTCGCAATTTCACTAGTAGAATCAGTAATAGTTGCTTTAACTGTCTTTTTTTCTTTAGCAATTCTAACAACTTTCTTTTTTGGTTCTTTTAATTTATAAATGAACTCGTCGAATAATAATTCTTGAACTTTTTGTAATTTTAGATTATCTAAACGTCTTTTACGTTTCATATCATCATTATACATCGGTTTTAATTTTAATTCATTATCAATATTATCCCAATAATCTGGTTTTTCTTTATAAACCTCTAAATCTGTTAAACATAATGCATATAATTGTAATACAGGTTTCATAATTTGATTTGTGATATAATGTAAATAATCAGGTTCCAATTTATTCTCAACAATATATTCAGGCGTTTCTATTTTATCACCCTGTAATTTTGCATCAGGAACTTTAATATAAATATATGCAATTCTATCATTTGCTGCAGGTTTATTGCCGGCATCACGAATACCAATACGATCTGCTAATACTTTATGTGCAATTTTAGTTGGGTCTTTATAAGATGAACGTAATGTTTTTGAAATTATTAAATCTTTAATATCTGTTTTACCATTCACTAAATCATCTAACTCTTCTTTTAAGAATTTTACAGATTTTTCTAAATCTTGTTGATTTAATATAATATTAATAATACCTCCATAAATTTTCTTAACAATATTAGCATTATCGCGTCGTTTTAATACAATACCCATAGATTTCTGTTTAAATTTATTAACATCATTTTCATATAAATTACCAACATAACGTTTCTTACTAAATAAGATGAATGGATATAGTGATTTTTCATAATTTAATTTTTGCGGATAAGGCATAATACTCGCAATATTCTTTTCTACAGTTTTCCCAATCTCAATTGCATATGGTAATGAATCTTTACCATATACTAATTCTCCATTCTTATTTTTTAATGGAAATTTACAGAAAATAGAATCTGTATCTCCATAAATAACATTTGCATCATAATTAGTTTCTACATATTCTTTAGCTTTCATAATCATTTCTCGTCCAGTTGCAGTAGTACATGCTGCAATATCTTTTAAATAAATAGCTGATGTTCTTGCACCAATTTGACCATATAATGAATTTGCAGTAAGTTTATAAGCAGTTTGGAGTGCATCAAATACGTCTTTTTCAAATTTATTATAAGTATCCTTAATTTCTTTAATTTCTTTTTTATTAATTACTAGTTTCTTTTTATTAATATCAGTAATAATAATTTCGTTTTCATTATCATTATTAATAATACCAGTAATTTCAGTATTATCTTTTTTAATAATCGTTGAATGTTCTATTTTATTTCTTGTATTTTTTCTTTCTTCCAATAGTAATGTTAATATATCGGGAATAACTCCACGTCTGCCATCTTTATATTTAGCAAATATACACTTTTTAACATCAACTTTATGTTTTTTATCTCCTAAACCTTCATATATATCATAATATACATTCTCAAATTCAACATTATCATCATCAATTTTCATATATTTATCATCTAATACATATGTATCATGTGATAAATTACGAGAAATCATAGAAGATGGATATAAAGAACCATAATCAAATACGACGATTGGTTCATCTAAATAAATACCTTCTTTAGGGTCTAATACGATTGCTCCTTCATATCCATTATCAATATCAATATCATTAATTACATATTTTTTAACAGGAATTACGAAATTTCTTTTCATACATTCATTAGTAATTAATGAATAAATTTTAATTCCTTGTCCTCGTTTAAATAAATAACTTAATGGAACTAAACAGACATTACCCATACCTGAATTATTTTCAATAATTTTTAATTTATGTAATAATTTATTTACTAAAATACAATCTTGAATACAATATTTAGCAATCACACATCTATCAGTAGAATTACCTTTAAATTTTTCGAATATTTCTTTTGGTTTTAAATCATCTTTATTTGAACCTATGAAAATAGATGCTACATTATCTAATTTATAACTATCCAATTTATGATCTCTTTGCATAACTTTAAATAAATCGATTGTAACAATACCATCCATATCAAATAATTTTAAACAATTATCACCCAGAGCAGACGAACTTAATTTCTGCTCTATAAGAGTAATTTTTCTATTTACTGTTTTGCCAAATCCAATAGAAAATTTATTAGTAATATTTAATTCTTTTGTTCTATTCCAAATATATTCCATGTCAAAACCCCAAATATTATATCCAATCATAATATCTGGATTAATTCTCATTATTTCTTGTTTCCAAGCCAATAATAAATCTTCTTCATTTTCACATGGAATTACTGTTGAACCATCTATTTTATCACAACTATCTAAAGTAATAATACTTTTATAAATAATTTCATCATTACCATAAATATGAATGGTTGTTCCAATTTGGATAATTTTATCACCTTCCAATTCAGGTAATATTTCTTTTAATTTTTCATTCAAACATTCTTCAATCTCATTAGATTCTTTAACAGTCATTTTATACTTTTTAATTGCTGGTTTCTCATCTTCATCATCATCGTTTTCTTCAACTTCTTCATTTTCATCAGTATAATCAATTGTTTTAATTTTATTTAAAATAAATCTAATATCTTCTTCTCTTTGCGCTAATTTACTTTTTTCATTCTCAGTTAATTTAGTTTTCGAATATATACAATTAATCTTATAATAATCATTAATAATTACATCGTCTGTAAATGCATTTATAATATTTTTAATTAGATTTTTATCATCTAAATTAGCTTTTGAAATCATACATAAATCTTGTGCTAATTTTTTATAATCTTTAATAGCAACTGGGAAATCACCATGAGAACTAGAACATTCAATATCAAATGATGCAACTATTAATGGTGCAATAGTATTAATTTCGACTGGTATAATATCACTCCAAACTGCCGAAATATTATAATCACATCTTGTTTCGGGTGCGTCATCTAATGAATATTTTGAAACTTTAATCCAACCACATGGTTTAATTTTTTGAATATGAATAAATTTTAAGAATGGCTCGATATTACTTTCATATAATACAAATCCATCCTTATTATCCTGAAAATAAAATTTTAAATTATTAAATAATGCTAATGATTTAAATGACAATTTTATATATCTAAATTCTTTATTATTGGTAAATCCCCAAAAGTCCTTTTTCTTTTCAATAGAAATTTTAGCTAAATGTGAATTATAATAATTTGAAATAATCTTTTTTTTAGTAATCTTACCTTTAAATTTGCTATCATATGAACCGTCTAATAATTGCAAATGCAATTCATCAACTTTTCTTTTAAAATCGTTATCATCTAATGATTCCCATTCTTCCGGTGGTTTAATATAAAAGAATGGTTTAAAATCAACAACCTTAGTGCAAATACTGACACCATCTTTATTTTTACCATAAATATTGATAGTATATTCGCGCGGTGGGTCATTTGCATAATCAATAACGATTTTATCATTTTCTGGTATAAACCAATCAGTAATTTGATAAATAATTTCTTTCGAATTATCAATTAAATCATCTGGCTTATTCAAAAATATACTCATTTAATTATTTATTATGATATTATTTTTATATTATTAATTTCATTTTTTATTTATTTATTTATAGAATGGAAATAAGTAATTCAGGATTAACGATTTTTATTTTATTTATAATTTTTATTTATTTATTGTATAAATATTATTATTATAGTAAAATTGAAACTATAATATCAAAAATAGATAATAGAGATTATAATGTCCAAATTAAGGATGATTCTGAAAAAGCCGCCGATTTGATTGCGTTAGTTCGAGAAAGATTAATAAAATTAGTGGATCATATGTATAAAACATATCCTGAAAATGAAAAAGTTATTCGTTTAAAACATAATTTTAATCCAGATGTAATTAAAGAAGGTATCGATAATCCTAGTTATACTAGTTATACGATTAATAAAGGCGAAGAGATTGTATTATGTTTAAGAACTGATGGTAATATAGTAGATATTAATGTTTTAACATTCGTATGTATTCATGAATTAAGTCATATAGGAAATGAAACAGTAGGACATGATGAACCATTCTGGGAATTTTTTAAAGAATTATTAGTGGAAGCTATAAATATTGGTGTATATATTAAATATGATTATAAATCAAAACCTGTTAAATATTGTGGCATGATGATTACCGATAGCCCATTAGACTAATATATATAAAAAATAATTTAATTATAATTATTATGGCTGATTATTTTAATGAAATTGACAGTATTAAAAAAGCATATATTTTAGGTTTAGTGAATTATAATAATAATTATATTATTTCATTAAGTCATAACGACTATATTATTAATATTCTAAAAACTTTTTGTCCAGATGTTGAAACTACATTAAAAATTGAAATTGAAAATCAAAAATTATTAGATATGATTAGTGAAAAAACAAAAGAATTTAAAGATTTTGATTATGATTATAAAATCGCGTTTATTCGTGGTTTATATGAAAGTAAAACTTATAAAATAGAATTAATTCATAATATTGAAATTATTAAAGATGATATTTTTGAATTCATTAATATTCCTTATATTATTATTAATAATTGCATTACATTTAGTAATGATTATTATGAAAAAAAATTTATTAATAAATTATATAATAATGATGAAATTTCAATATTAACTTTAAGACAAAAAAAAATAATGATTACTTCTAAATTTAACAGACCTACTATTAAAGTTGTTAAAACGGCTGAAGATGCTGTTATTCCGGCTAAAGCGTTTGATGCGGACGCAGGTTATGATTTAACAATCATTAAGAAACTTAAAGATTTTAATTCAAAAACATCATTATATGATACAGGTATTAAAATAGAGATTGATGAGGGTTATTATACAGAAATAGTTCCAAGAAGTTCCATCAGTAAATTTGGATATATTCTTGCTAATAATGTTGGTATTATTGATAATCATTATAGAGGTAATTTAATGATTGCATTAACAAAAATAGCAGATGATGCACCTGATATTGTATTGCCTTTTAAATGTTGTCAATTAATCGTTAGAAAACAGATTTATAGTAATTTAATTGAAATTACAGATGATATACTTTTAACCGAAACAGATAGAAATACTGGTGGGTTTGGTTCAACATCATAATTATTTACTATAAATTTTTTTAGCAGTATTTATATTTTCTCTAAATTCTTTTATTTTTTCGCTAAAATAAATATTAAATATTTTATCGGCTGTTTCAATATTTAACGGCTTATTATATTTCAATTCATGTGTTTTAATATGAATATCATACATTAGAATATCTATATATTGATTTAAAACGTCTTCATAATTTTTATTGTTCATTATACCAGTTCCATATAAATATATATCAATTTTTTTATATAAATAATGTAATGATATTATTGATTTCTATTTTTATTATTATTATAAAACTAAAGAATTAAACATTTTATTTAAATATGAAAATTATTCTCGCGATGATACCTTGGGTACAAATGACATTAATTTAATTGAAACAAAAACTATTAGTCCTATTGCTGAACCAGTTGACCCGGTTAATAGCACTGCTCCTGCTGCTGCTGGTGGTTCTAGTGTTAGACCTGATTCTCAAGCTGCCGCCGCTAGTGGTTCTGGTGAAATTACTCTAAAACCAATAAAAAATATATATGATATGTAAGTAAACTTAATAATAAATAATTACATATATTAAATATAATGATATTATCTATAATTTTAATAACAATATTTATATTATTTATATCATATTTCTTAGTATTATATTATTATAATAATAATAAAATGGTATCATTACATGCATATAAAAACGAGAATGAAATATTTTCACATGGTAATAGTATTGTTAATAATGATATTAAATATACAAAACCTATTGAAAATGTAACTACACCACCACAACCTAATACTGAATTAATTAATAAACAAAAATTAATATTAGATGCTATAATATTAAATTTAAATGAATTAAACAGCTTAGGTGCTATTGATAGTAGTTTAACTGATAAATTAAACGCTATAAAAAGATCAAGTCTCTTATGTGTAGCGCCTACATTTACAAATTTTAATTTTGATCATTCTTATAATTATTTAGATATTATAAATAAATTAACAGATTTATTACCAAAAAAGGATTTAATACGACTTATTAATAAATTAATAAATTTATTACCAACTAGTGTAAGTTATGATAAAGATGATTTAATACCATCTATTAATATTTTGATAAGTAATTTACCAGATAAAGAAAAAACTAGTTATACTATTGACGAGTTATTTACGCCTATTAAAAATTTAATAAGTAATTTACCAATTAAAACTAATACAATACATTATAATAAAAATGATTTATTACGATGTATAACAATATTAATAACTAGATTACCAGATGGTGTAATATATTATAAAAACGATTTAATATTACCTATTAATATTTTGATAAGTAATTTGCCAGATAAAGCAACAGGTACAGTAGATTATGATATTATTGATTTAATACCATCTATTAAAAAATTAATAAGAAATTTACCAGATAGTATACCTTATAATAAAAATGATTTAATACCATCTATTAAAATATTAATAAGAAATTTACCAAATAAAGTACATAGTAGTATAAGTTATGATATTAGTGATTTAATTACGCCTATTCAAAAATTAATAAGAAATTTACCAGATAAATATGGTAAAATAATAACTTATGATAAAGATGATTTAATACCATCTATAACATTATTAACAAATAAATTACCAACTCCTAATAAACTAGAAAAATTTGGTTATACGCTTAATGAGTTATTATCGCCTATTAATATATTAGTAGGAATTAAAAATAATATAAATGGTGATATGATTAATTCATCTGATGCAACATGTTTTAATGACATTTTTAAATCAAGTGTTGCAAATGTAAATACACTTTATTTAGATAGTGGTATTACATTATTGAATTTAGCAGATATCGAGGAAGGTGATTATAGAACCAATATAATGCAGCAGATATACGGTAATTATAAACATGTATGTGAAAATGTTTAATATAATTAATAAAATTATCTAATTTTAATAGTTTTTCATTTAATGAAGAATAGGTATATTTATTAATTATATACATAAATTATTATTATAATATGGATATAATTTAATAAATATTTTTATTTTTAATATTTAATAGACAAACTTTCATATGTTTCAAAGTGGAAAAGTTAAATTGAGTGGTGGTACTGTAAATGATTTAACACCTGATACAATTTTATACGGTAAAGGTTTTAATATTACTAATATTGATTATAATAATATAACAACTAATGCACTAGTGTTTGAACATCCTTTAAGTATTGTAAATAGATATGTGACAGAAGGAGAACCAACTACATCTAATTATGTTTCTATTGATTTATCTAATTATTATAATTCAAATATTATAAATTCCATATTATTTCTCAAACAAGATAAACTTATACCTATTACACCAATACTAATTGATAATAGTAATAATATAAGTGTTGATTTATCTGTTACTGGTTGGACTAGTAATTTAGAAACTAATTTTGTATATTCGACATCATTTGATTCTAAATTTGGAATAGGAACTTCTATACCATTAAGTAAATTACATATTGCAAATGATAATTTAACAATATCAAAATATTATAATAATTTTAATATAGGTTATGATACACAATTAGATTTTATTTTAAGTACGTGCAATAGCACAATTTCTAAACAATTTTATATTAATAATAGTGCACCAAATAATTCATTATATATTGATAATTATGGATCTGTTATTATAAATTATGAAAAACATACATATGACAATTCATATAAATTGAATGTAAATGGGGCAATTAATGCATTATCATATTCAAGTAATGGAACTTTATTAGATTTTTCTAAATATGCATTAAAAACAGAATTAATTAATATTGATTTTGAAAATATAGCTATAAAATGTATAGGATCTAATATTAAAAATATTGATTATGATAATATTAATATAAATCGACCCATTTTTGATAATCAAGCGTTCATTATAGATGATAATAATATTTCAATAAATAAATCGTATTTAGGATGGATTAATAATTCAAATAATTCAGTTGTTTCTGTATTACAATCAAATATAGGTATTGGTACATCTATACCATTAGGTAAATTGCATATTGGTTCAACTAATACAAGAGAAGATGGGAATATTATTATTTCTAAAACTGTATTAGATAATATAACTAATTTAGTTAATTATAATTATAATTTTAAAATAGGATATGATGTTAATAATAATTTTACATTAGGTTCATATGTAAAAAATACATCATATATTTGGAAAAAACATATTACAATTGCTAATAATACAATAGAAAATGCATTAGTTATTACAAGTAGTAATATAGGTATTGGAAATACTTCTCCTATCGGTATTTTACATATTGGTTCTACTAATAATATTAGTGATGGTAATATAATTATTTCAAAAACAACTGGAAATACAAATACAAATTTTAAAATAGCTTATGATGATTTTAATAACTTTTCGTTTGGATCATTTATTAGTAATAATATATGGATTAAACAATTATCAATACATAACCAATCTCCCACAAATTCCTTATATATAAATAGTAATGGATTTATTGGTATTGGTAATTCAACACCAATAGGTCTTTTTCATATTGGTTCAACTATTGATAATAGTGATGGTAATATAATTATTTCAAAAACTTATAATAATATCAACTCAAATATTAAATTTGGCTATGATGATAAAAATAATATTACTATTGGCTCTTTTAATATTAATGGTAATGGTAATAATTGGAAAAAACAATTAATAATTAATAATAATGCTCCATCATATTCATTATCTATTGATTCAAATGCTAATATTGGTATTGGGACATTTGAACCATTAGCAACATTACATCTGGGTTCTATTAGTAATATTTGTGATTCTACTATTATTATATCAAAAACTACATCAACTAATTTAAATATGAAAATAGGATATGACGGCAATAATAATTTTTCTTTAGGTTCTTATTCTACAAATAAAATTTGGAATAAACAAATATTAATTAATAACGACGCTTTAGAATATTCTTTAGTTATTGATAGTAATGGTAATATCGGTATTGGTAAAATAAATAATATAAATTATAAATTAGATATAAGTGGATCTTTAAAAACTATTGATTGTTTAATTGAAAATAATTTGAATGTTAATAATATTATTAATAATAATGATATTTCAACAAATAATTTAAATGTATTTAATAATATTAATTGCACAAATGATATTAATTTTAAAAATGCTTATTGTTCTAATATAAATAATGAAAATGAATTAATTAGCAAATCTATAAATGTTGATGATATTAATATTAATTTGAATGTTAATGCATCTAATATTAATACAAATTATTTAAATGTTTTATCTAATATCATATCTTATAACCATGTAACCGAAAATTCAACAATTAACTCAAATTTAAGAACTTCAAATATAATAACACAAAATTTAAATTCTACTTCTAATATATTAACATCAAATATTAGAAGTTCTAATGGGATAATTAATGAATTACAAGTAAATAATATTAAAGTTAATAATAGTATTAATTCCAGTAATTTAACTACAACTAATATTAATAATACAAATAGAATAAATACATCTGTTTTATTTACGTCAAATATATACACAACAACTATAGGTATTAATAATAATAATCCTATCGGAAATTTACACGTTGGAAATTCAAATTTAAATATAAATATTAATTTATTATTATTAGAAGCTACTAATAATATTTATAAAGTAGGATACGATACTAATAATAATTTTATTATTGGTGATTTTACTAGTAATATTTGGAATAAACAATTTTATATAAATAAAAATGCATCATCGAATTCATTAATTATTGATAGTAATGGTAATGTAGGTATTAATACCTCAGTTATTAATTATAATTTAGATGTTAATGGTTCTATAAATTCATCATCATTATTTAAAAATGGTGATGTTGTATTATCATCAAATGAAATAAATTCATCAATTTCTACAGCATTAATACCATATATAACATCGAATGATGCAAATGTTAGATTTCCTACAAATACATATTTATCATCGACATTAACAACATTACAAAATGATATTTCTCTTAAAATTAGTAAAGCATTTACAATTGATGCTAATGTTTATGCTGCTGAATCCAGATTTCCACCGGTTCCATATGATGAAGGGTCATATACAACTGGTATAAATACTATTAATTATTTTGGTAGTGGTGAATGTTATAAATGTTCATTCACCGTAAGTAGTACTGATATTGGTGATGGACAATATAATATTTATACATCATCTGCATTTCGTAATAATGCAAGAAATGTATCTAATTTATTTGATTATACATTAACAACTGCAAATAAACCATATTATTTTAAAGACAATCTATATACAATATCAACGGTAAATAGTATTTCTACTAATGTTTATATTGGCAATAGTTATATAAGTGATTCTATATATAAAGGTGATTTTATAGTTGTTGAATTCCCAAAGCCAATATTATTAACAAAATTTAGATTTTATATAAATACGTCATCACCAACTAATAATATTTTTAAAGCACCTTCTAAATGGAAATGTTATGGTTCAAACGATGCTATAACTTTTACATATATAATAGCCGCATCATCATTTATAAATATATTAACAGAAAATAATTATAAATTTTATGATGTAAACACCGATTCGGGTACAAATACTATTCGATATTATGAAATGATTATAAATACTATTAATGTAATTCCATATAAATATATTGCATTTGTTATTAGTAAATTAGTAGGTAATGATGCTACTGCTCTAGTTTTATCTAGATTAGAATTATATGGACGAGAATTATTACAACCAATATTTGTTTCATCAAATGTATTAAATAATTATTTATTAAATTATATTACTAGAGAAGATTTATTAGCTACTTCTAATTATTTACTTAATTATTTAACAGTCGTATCACCATTAGTAAAAACAGGTAATACAATTAGCATTAATTTAGAATCTGCATTATTTGCAAATAATACAAATGAAAGTATATTAGGTATTAGTAATTTAATTGCTCAGTATATTAATGATCGTATAAATACTGATAAATGGGTCCAAACGTCTGCAAATAATCTTTATTATAATAATGGTCTAGTTTGTATAGGGGCTAATTATTTTGATCCTCAATATTTATTTAGTGTGAATGGTAATGTTAAAGTTGCAAATATTGATTGTTCGATTGTTAATTCAACTACTTTAAAAGGTGATGGCTCATTAATTACGAATATTAATTATAATAATCTTATGAATTTACCTAATTTAAATAATATAGGTTCATGGATTTATAAAAATAGTAATGTTTATAGTTTATTAACTGCAAATGTTGGTATTGGATATTCGTCAACATCGACACTTGATAATAAATTAAAAGTTAATGGAAATATTTTTTCATCTGGAAATGTAATTGCTACTAATTTATTAGAAGGTAGAACAAAATTGAGTGATAAATATTTACAAATTGATACTGCATCATCTCTATATTTATTAAAATCAGGTGATAGAATTAGTACATTAGGAATTAATACAGACCCACCAACATTAACTGATTCGTATTCATTAAATGTGAATGGTTCAATATATTCAGCAAATACTATTAATGCAGCGTCAAATATTCAAGAAAATGGCGAAAATTTAAGTTCTAGATATTTAAGTATTACTACTGCTAATAATAATTATTTACGATTAGGCGGTGGTTCAATATATGCATTAGCTATAGGCGGACCATATAATATAAATAGCGTAAATAAATTATATGTTTATGGTTCAATATATTCAACAACTAATATAAATGCTGTTTCCAATATTCAAGAAAATGGCGAAAATTTAAGTTCTAGATATTTAACTATAATTAATGCTAAAAATAGTTATTTACCATTATCAGGTGGAAATATAACATCAAATTTAACTATTAGTTGTAATGTTAGTATTGGTACGACTGTTATATCAGATTCATATTCATTATTCGTTAATGGCTCTATTTATTCATCATCTAATATAAATGCTTCTAATATTCAAGAAAATGGCGAAAAATTAAGTTCTAAATATTTAACTATAATTAATGCTAATAATAATTATTTACCATTCTTAGGTGGAAATATAACATCAAATTTAACTATTAATAGTAATGTTAGTATTGGTACGACTGTTATATCAGATTCATATTCATTATTCGTTAATGGCTCTATTTATTCATCATCTAATATAAATGCTTCTAATATTCAAGAAAATGGCGAAAATTTAAGTTCTAAATATTTAACTATAATTAATGCTAATAATAATTATTTACCATTCTCAGGTGGAAATATAACATCAAATTTAACTATTAATAGTAATGTTAGTATTGGAACAAATGTTATATCAGATTCATATTCATTATTTGTTAATGGCTCAATATACTCATCAAATGATTTATATGAAAATTGTGAAAAATTAACAGATAAATATTTATCAATAAATAATGCATCAAATATATATTTATTAAATATTGGAGGTAATATAAATGGTAGTTTAAATATTAGTAAATTTTTAAACGTAAGTAGTAATATTACATGCGGGTCAAATATTACTTGTAGTTCTAATATTTATACTAGTAATTTAGAAACATCTAATATAAATAATTATGGTTCCTTAAATACGAATGGAAATGTAAATATTAATGGTGGCGTTATTAATCAGGTCGCTGGCAGTAGTGGAATTTCGAATGTTTTTAATGCCAATATGATTATTAATAATAATTTGAATGTAAGTAGTAATATTACATGCGGGTCAAATATTACTTGTAGTTCTAATATTTATACTAGTAATTTAGAAACATCTAATATAAATAATTATGGTTCCTTAAATACGAATGGAAATGTAAATATTAATG
>Ga0208507_1000319_pt1 | contig 32532 bp, 32 predicted proteins | sample CryBogCBH12Aug01_FD_184626 | JGI IMG/M metagenome (GOLD analysis project Ga0208507, IMG submission 184626) | Freshwater microbial communities from Crystal Bog, Wisconsin, USA - CBH12Aug09.1 (SPAdes) (version 2) | ecosystem: Environmental > Aquatic > Freshwater > Lake | place: Crystal Bog... | reverse complement strand
CGAGAGGGCGGCACCTGCGGCAGCGGCTTGCTGATTGACCTGGCGTTCTTGCGCGGCCAGGTTCGTCGTCTCATCCTTCAGTCGGCCAACGGCATTGGTGAGGTTGTCCACGGCGAGCGACAGGTCACCGGCGGCCACGTCTTGGTAGACCTGGGTGCTCACCGCAGCGTTGTCGGAGCCCGAGAACACGCCGGTGCTGCTCGTCGTGGCACCGTTGTCGACGTAGGCGTTGACGGCGGCGACTCGGAGGATCTGCTGATTCGCCGTCACGGCGTGCTGGTCGCCAGCAATAGCAGCGCGGTCGGCCGCAATCTTCGCCTCGAGTTGCTGCTTGGCGTAGAGCGCACCGTCGTAGCGCTGGTTGAGCGCAGCGATCTGACTGCCGGTTGCGGCGATTTCCCGAGCGAGCTGATCGGCACGAGCTTTGAGGCTCGAAGCGGTCGCAGCAGTGGCGGGCCGCGACGAACCGACGACCGCCGAGGCGGACAGCGTCACGATGGTCAGTGGGACGAGTCCCACTCGAAGTGCTCGAGCGAGCTGCTTCAGTGACCTCGGCATTGGAGGGCGCCTATGGCGCACGACGTCATGCACGGTACCTACAGCCTGCCACAGATGGTGCCTCGGTTCTCGCCAGACCCGTCGCCCTGGGAGCAATCACCCGCAGTGGGGCAGGTCACTTCCCGTGGCGAGTCCTCAGGGGACGGGGAGATTGGGCGTTGACGGTGCGTTGCCCGATGACGGGATTGCGGTCCGTCGCAGGAAGGCCACGTCGATTCCATCGACGTGTTGGAGCGCGATCACCGTGTACCCCTCCTTGGCCAACGTATCGAGGGTGACCCCACCGAGGATTGGGTTGTGAGAGCTATCCCAGTTCACGACTGCGCCGAGTGGCGCCTCGGCGACCTCCTTGGCGTACACGCCCTGCTCGTGCTGTGCGCCGAGTGCGTAGGCAATCGATGCGAAGGGGACGATGTCGACGAAGAGGTTTGGATGGTCGTTGGTGTACGCCAGGGTCGCTGCGATGTAGGGGTGCCGGGTGGTGAGTTTGAGCGGTGGGGTGGCAACGATTCCGGCGACAATGGCGAGCACCAGCAATCCGATCGCGAATGGGCGACGGATTGAGGGCGGCGTGAATCGAGCGATCAGGACGATGGCGATGAGCGCGACGACCGTGCACTGCATGATCCAGGTGGGGGTGTTCAGGTAGAGCTCCAAGATCGCTGCTGAGGAGAACAACCCGGCGAGGATGACGGCGCCGGCGTCGCGCCACCATGGCGTTGCCGCTGGATGACTCAGCTCATCGAGTCCTTGGAGCGCGAGGTACGCAATGGTGATTGAGATCGTGACGAGGTAGATCGGCGTCGGGTAGGTCTGGAAGGAACCGAACTCCCACGAGGCTGCGTAGAAGATCGACATCACCACGACGATGGCTGGAACGAGCGGATCGCCACCGCGGAAACGGAAGAGGCCGAAGAGTGCGAGTGCTCCAACGATTCCTCCGGCGGTGATCGGGAGGCTGGAGAAGAAGTAGTGGAACCCGGCCGCCTCGTACTTGGTATGGGTGGTGAGGAAGGTGTTTGCCTTCCAGAGCCATAGCGGGTCGCCGTAGGCAATCCAACCGAGGAGCGCCCAGAGGACAACACCGATGCCGAGGAGGGGTGCAGTCTTGAATCGGCGGGCGAGGAGTTCGAGCACGAACCAGATTCCGACGATCACGATGCCTTCGAGGCGAGCGAGTGGGAGGAACGACGCGACGACGAGGGACGCAACTGGGTAGGGCGATCGTCGGAGGTAGAGCGCTGCGGCGAGGACAACCGCGAAGGGGAGTTGTGGCATCGCTCCGAAGCTCACGATCCCGAAGAGGGGTTGGGCCAAGAGGAGGAGGCCCGCAGCCGGCCACCACCGGAAGTTCGATACCCACGCACCCCCGAGGAGGAGTCCGAGGCAGAGGGCCACGAGGATGGCGTCTTCAACGTGCACCGTTGAGAGGCCACCCCTCGCTGCGGGGAGGTACATCGCCGTGGTGACTGGCCGCCCCCACACCGACAGGACGCTCTGCCACTCGTTCAAGGTGTGGCGGCTGTAGAGGAGATGCTCCCAGTCATCGCCGAAGAACACGTCGGTGGACGCGAACATCTGGTGGAGGAGCCAGAGGTACTGCAGGACGGTTGCGCCGAGGAGGCTCCAGGTGAGGGATCGAGCAAGGGGTGCCGTTGTCCGTGGATCGGTCGCTTCGACGACTCCATCGGGACGAGTCTCGGTGGTCATGAGCCAAGCGTATCGGGAGGGGAGAAGCGTGGGCGGGGATGGCGTTCCCATGCAGTCTCACCGCTCGACGTCATTGCATGGGGTCAACCCAGCGCCTCGCCGAGCGTCCACCTGGTCAGTACTGCGGTGTTCGGCACCAGGGCCGTCCCGGCCCCTCAGGCGATCGTGCGCCCCAGCAGCAGCGGCCATTCGGGTGGGGTGCTGAGCCGGAGCCAACGCTCATCGCCGAATGGGTGCAGCTTGGCTGGCGGAGTTAGGCCGCAGATCCCTCGAGCAACCGACGTGCGATGACCTTGATGCAGAGGGTTTCGTCGGCACCTTCGAAGATGGAGAGGACTCGAGCATCGACGAAGTAGCGGCTCACGGCGTACTCCTCGGCGTAACCCATGCCGCCATGGATCTGCATGGCTTCTCGGGTCACCCACTCTGCGGCTCGACAGACGTAGGCCTTGGCCATCGACGCCTCAAGCGTTCCTTCGCCCATGGCCATGAGCCGAGCAACCTCATAGGAGTACTGCCGGCAGGCTTGGATGATCGCCGCCATGCGTCCGAGTTTCACCTTGGTGAGTTCGTAGTCGAAGATTGGCGATCCGAACACCTTGCGGTCGAGCGCGTAGGCATGGGCGGCTTCGTACGCCGCTTGCATGAGGCCGACCGCTCGAGCAGCGGTCTGAATACGACCATTCTCGAATCCCGCCATCTGGGAGTAGAACCCTCTGCCAACACCCTCTTCGCCGCCGATGACGTTGGCATCGGGTACGAACCAGTTGTCGAAGGACAGTTCGTAGGAGTGCATGCCGCGGTAGCCAATGGTGTCGATCGGTCGACCTTCGAGCTTGCCGTTGGCATCGCTGCGCCCTTCAGCAGCAGCATCTTGGGTGAGGACGAAGCCTTCAGAATCGGTGATGGGCTTCGGCACCAAGAACTGCGTGAGGCCGCGGTGGGTCTTCGAGCGATCGGGGTCGGTTCGTGCGAGGAGCAACAAGACGGTCGCACGAGCGGCGAAGGTGCACCAGGTCTTCGTGCCGGTGATGAGCCAGCCTCCGGTCGTGCGCGTGGCGGCGGTGACCACACCGGCCACGTCGGAGCCGAAGTCGGGCTCGGTGACCGCAATGGCAGCCATCTCCTCAGTGGTGGACAACTTCGGGAGCCAGTAATGGCGCTGCTCCTCGGTGCCGCCGAACATGAGCGAACGGCAGATGATCTCCGGGCGGGTGATCATGGCACCACCAATGGCGAGCGATCCCCAGGTGAGCTCCTCAGTCGCCACGCACATGCCGATGTAGTCCGACTCTCCACCGGTGGCGAAGCCCTCGTACTCCTCGGGAACCGAGAGGCCGAATCCACCGATCTCTGCAAGTCCTGCGATGAGGTCTTCGGGCACATCGGCATTCGTGCGGTGCACGTGTTCAGCGTGGGGTCGAATCTGGTCGGCAGCGAAGCGGTGGAAGGTGTCGCCGACGAGTTCGAAGTCGGCATCGAGGTGTCGCGGCCCGGTACTCGATGCCAGTGAAGCCACGAAGGCGGGATCACGGAAGGTGGTGACGAAGGCCGACGCTCCGTCGATCCACGAGGGCGTGAGTCCAAAGAGCGCCTCTCGGCCGATGAACTTGGCTGCCATGTCAGCAATGGCGTCGGCGATGAACGCAGCAGCGAGGCGGGACTCAACGGGGCCCTTGGCCCCGTAGGTCACCATTGAGTGCGCCGTTGCCAGTGCGGACGCAGCGTGGCTCACGTCGTAAGCGACGACCTGGTTGGTGTCGGCACCTCCGGCGGCTTTCAACGCCTGAACAGCGGTGGCAAGCGCAGCGTCGGCAACAGCAAGCGCAGCGGTGGCCTCGGTCAAGTCAACGGGAGCGTCGGTCATGGCTCCGAATCTATCGGGGCGGCCTCCGAGCGACGACGGTGACGAGTGGCGGCAGCACGATCGAGTCCATCTCGGGGTCAACCCCAGTGAGCGACTCGAGGTAGGAGGCGACGGGCCCCGGGCCAGCACCTGCTGGTGCTTCAGCCCACGCGTCCACGATCTCGAGGCCGGCCTGGAGGCAGAGGCCCGGAAGGAGAGCGCCGATATCGGGGTGGCGCGCGTCGGGGTAGGAGAACGGCTCACCGTCGATGCGCCCCGCCGACGTGATGGGTTCTTGGGCCACCACGCATCCGCCAGGGGCGACGGCTGCAGCCATCTTCATGAGGACGCGCAGCGGGGACGCGACGTGGAGCAGCAAGAACCGACAGAAGGCCAGATCCACCGGTACGGGGAGTCGCAGCTCCTCTCCGGCCTGGGTGATGGCGAAAACCTGGGCGAACGCCGCGGCTCGGGCAGCGACAGCATCTCGGGCGGCCGGGTCGACGTCAACTGCGAAGATGCGCCCCGTTGCTCCAACGACTTCGGCGAGTGCGACCGAGACCTCGCCGCCGCCGGCACCGACATCAGCGCAGGTCCAGCCCTCGCCGAGATCGATGCGCTCGAGCGCAGTGGCGAGGGGTCGCCGGTAGACGTCGTCTCGAAGTCCAAATGGTGTCGTCACGCGCCAAGTCTTCCATGGAGCCCTCGGTGGAGTGGGTAGCCTTCGGGCATGAACGTGACCATGATGCTGTGCGATAGCGCTGTTGTTGCCGAGAACAAGTTGTTCATCCTCGGCGGAGGGTGGTCGGTGACCGGACCAGACCCGCGACCCATGTCGGTGGCCATCAAACTCGAGCTCGAGGCCGCCTACGACGAGCGAGAGGTGCACTGGGAGCTCTTCTTGGAGAATCACGAGGCTCTGCAGGTCATGCTGCAGACGCCGGCTGGTCTCCAAGCCGTCGAAGCCATGGGCAACGTCATCTTGCCGGCGCGTGATCTCGCGCTCGACGCTCGCCCCTTCGACGTGTGCCTCGCCATCAACTTCCCACCACTCGAGCTCAACCAGGGCCAGGACTACCAGTGGAAGTTGAGCGTCGACGGCGAGATCGTCAACGGAGCAGCGGTGCCGTTCTCGGTCGCTACGGCCAACGGCACTGCCTTCGGCGCCGGCCAGGTCGGCTAGAACGGACACCTATGAGCACGATTGATCGACCATTTGGACGCGCCTTTGAGGACTTCGAGCCAGGCGATATCTACCGCCACTGGCCCGGCAAGACCATCACCGAGTACGACGACCACCTGTTCTGCATGATCACGATGAACCACCACCCACTCCACACCAACGCGTGGTTCGCCGAGCAGGACACGCCGCAGGGGAAGAACGTGGTCGTTGGCAACCTCGTCTACTCCTTGGTGCTGGGCATGAGCGTTCCCGACGTGTCGGGTTCGGCCATCGCCAACTTGGAGATCGAGACGCTCAAGCACAAGAACCCCACCTTCCACGGCGACACGATCTACGCGGTGACCGAGGTCATCGAGAAGGTGCCCTCCTCGTCCAAGCCCGATCGGGGCGTCGTGACCGTGGAGACGAGAGGCTTCAACCAAGATGGCGTCGAGGTGTGCTTCTTCCGTCGCAAGGTCCTCGTCTGGCGTCGCGATGCCCTCCCACAGCGCCGTTTCCCCTACGCCGACTGAAGCGACGCCTCGACGCCTCGCTGCACTCGGGCGGGCAATCGACGCTGCGATGGGGCCTCGGCTCCGAGCTTTCCCGTGGAGGCAGACCCGCGAACCGTGGGTCATCTTGGTGGCTGAGGTCCTGCTCCAGCAGACGCAAGCCCAACGGGTGGCCGATCGATTCGACGAGATTCTGGAGTTCTTCGGTACTCCAGAGGCAGTCGTGGCACTCGGTCAAGCAGGAGTCGTCGAGCGGTGGAGTGGCTTCGGCTACAACTCCCGAGCCGTGCGGCTGTTCCGCTGTGCGCAGATGGTGGTCGCTGCCCACGATGGCGTCGTGCCACGGGTCGAGTCCGACCTCCTCGCCCTCCCTGGGATCGGCCCCTACACCGCAGCGGCGATCCGGGCCTTCGCCTTCGAACAAGACGTCGCGGTCTACGACACCAACGTGGCTCGCGTGATCGCTCGCGCTGCGTTCGGGGTGCCGGTCACCGCTGTGGAGGGTTGGGCGACCGCCCAGCACATGGTGCCGAAGGGGCGTGGCTGGCACTACAACCAAGCGGTGCTCGACTTTGGGGCGACCATTTGCACGGCTCGTCGACCTGCGTGTGAGCGTTGTCCAATCTCCCGGCGCTGCGCCTACGCCCGAGCGGGGTTCAGCGGGGAAGATCCGGCTCGGACCACGGCCGGAACGTCGCGACCGCAAGGAGCGTTTCGGGGATCGCGTCGAGAGGCTCGTGGCGCAATCGTCGAGGCCCTCCGTCGAGGTCTGCGAACCCGCGAGGAGCTCGACGTGGCGACCGGAAAGCATGCGCACTTCCATGCGGCGCTCGATGGACTCATCGCTGATGGGCTCGTGGCGGAGAGCGCGGATCGTCTCGCGCTCAGCAACTGATCAGTTCGAGAGCCACTCCAGAATGAGGCGGTTGACGACCGCTGGTTGCTGGAGCTGCAAGAAGTGCCCTGCGTGCTCCACGATTTCGAACCTAGAACCTTCAGCCAGGAACGCCAGGGGGTCGCCGATCACGTCGACGCCGAAACACCCGTCCTCGCGACCGTGGAGGTAGAGCGTCGGGACCGACGTCGGCATGGCCGACGCAGCCTGCGCTTCGGCCAGTTCGTCATCTTGGTAGGCGGGGTTGAACATGGCACGGTAGTAGGAGAGGGCAGCCATCAGGTTCTCCGGCGTCCCGAGGGCCGCCTTGATGGCGGTGAGGTCCTCGGTGGCGTCGTAGCCCGGACTCCAGTCGGCCCAGAGGCGGTCGATGAAGGCCAAGTTGTCCATCTCGACCACCATCGGGGCCAGGTCGTTCTGGAAGAAGAACATGTACCAGCTGCGCTTCAGTTGGTCGAAGTTGAAGAAGGCCCCGCCGACAGCTCCGAGCGGGGGCACGTTCGCGGTGACCGCCTTGCGCCACCGATTCGGCTCGAGGTTGAGCGCGGTGTACGCGGTCATCGCACCCCAGTCATGGCCGATGATCACCGCTCGGTCATCCCCACCGAGCGCCTCGTGGAGGGCGTTGGCGTCGAGGCCGAGCTGCCCGAGTTGGTAGCGACCATTGGTCGGGACTTCGGTCGGAGCGTAGCCACGCTGGGCTGGTGCGACGGCGTGGTAGCCGGCGGCGGCGAGCTCGGGGAGGAGGTGGCGCCAGGTGAACGGCGAGTCGGGAAATCCATGGAAGAGCAGCGCGAGTGGTCCATCGGCAGGACCAGCTTCGAGGTAGGAGAAGGTGAGGTCGTTCGCAGCGATCGTTGTGAAGTCCATGGGCGAGAACCTACAGCGGCGGTCTCGCTAGCGTGGACGGAGACCGAGGAGGCCTGACCCATGGCGACCAGCAACGCAGCAGACCCATCCCACTACCGGTCGGTCCTCTCGCACTTCGCCACCGGCATCACCATCGTCACCGGAATGGATGGCGGGACACCGGTGGGGTTCACCTGTCAGTCGTTCTCGGCCCTCAGCCTCGACCCTCCCCTCATCTGGATCGCCCCATCGCTCTCGTCGACGTCGTGGCCCAGAATCTCGGCGAGTGGATCTTTCACCGTGAACGTGTTGGCGGCCGATCAAGAAGACCTCTGTCGACAGTTCTCCACCTCAGGGGTGGACAAGTTCGCCGGTGTGGACTTCACCCTCGGGGCGACCGGTGCGCCACGGATCGCTGGTGCGCTCGCCACCGTTGACTGCACGATCGTCGAGGCTACCGCCGCTGGCGATCACTTCATGGTGGTGGGCGAAGTGGCAGCCCTCGACGCACGGAGTGGAACGCCCCTGCTCTACTACCGGGGTGGATTCGGTCAATTCGCCCTGTGAGAAAGCCTCGGCGGTATCGTGGGGCCATGCACGTGCGTGAAGGAATGTCGCGACGTGGCACTCCCGACGAACGAAGGTCGTCGACGTGACCGCAATCCTCCTCCTCGTGGCGATCGTCGCGGTGGTGGCTGGCGGAGCGTGGCTGCGGCAACGGCGATCCGATCGCGAGATCTCCTCGATTGACCAGCATCGCTCCACGCTGAGCACCCTGGCCTCCATTGAGCGCGGGACCGACGTGCGGAGCCTCCGACGGTCGCGTCCTTCGGACCTCACGGCCCCGGTACTCCCTCGAGTGGACCCGCGGAGCGACCACCTCCACGTTGAAGATCGCGGTTCGGGCGAACAGATCTACGTCTTCGACGACGCCAAGCCCTTCACCGAGGCCCCCTCACTCGACGTGGAAGAACAGCGCCGGGCCGATTGGGCCATCCACCACATGGGGAGCAACCACCGGGGTCGACACCCGCTCGGCCTCTGGATGGCGGTTGGTCTCTTGGCAGTCGCCGTGGCCATTGGTGCGCTCGTCGAGCACCAGTCGGGCACGACGCCGGTCGTCACCTTGCCGCCACCGTCGACCACCACCACGTCGACGACCACGACCACGCTGCCGGCTGCGGTGACTCCGGTGAGCTCAGGACCAGGAGCGGCGACCTACGCCGTGTCGACGCCGACCTACACGGTCACCGTGCACCCAGCCTCGCCCTGCTGGGTGCAGATCACGGGGACGAGTTCGACGACCACGCTGTACGCGGCAACGGTGCCGGTGCACGGAGGGGCAACCATCCCGCTCACCGAGGGGGCTTCGGTCTCGATTGGTTCACCGAGCGGCGTCCACATCCTCCTCAACGGAGCGCCCATCAAGCTGCCGACCTTGGCCTCGCCGACCGTGTTGACGTTCACGGTGCCGGTCCCGAGCTCGACCACCTCAACGGTGCCGTCGGCGACCACCACGACGTTGCCGAGCAACGTCCTCACGGGTTGAGGGTCGCACCACCGATTCCGACGCAGGCGCAGATGAAGGCGAAGACTTGGGCCTCGTCGGCCCAGATGTCGTAGCGACCCGAAGGCCCACCGTGGCCAGCGCCGAGTTCACTGTGGAAGTAGACGACGTTGTCGGGGTTCACCGCCCGAAGTTTGGCGACCCATTTCGCTGGTTCGAAGTAGGACACCAGCGGATCGTTCAGGCCGCAGGTGACGTACATCGGCGGGTAGTGCCGCGGTGATCCGTCGGGGTTGGTGGCGGTCACGTTGTCGTAGGGGGAGTAGGCGAGCATCGTGACGAAGGCTGCAGGATCATCGGAGGGATTGCCCCACTCCTCGTACTCGCCGACGGTGAGGGGGAGGGACGCGTCGAGCATGGTGGTCAGGCAGTCGACGAAGGGGACCTCGGCGACGATGCCGGCGAACAGGGCTGGCTCCATGTTGGCCACCGCACCCATCAGGAGACCACCGGCAGAGCCCCCACGAGCGACCAGTTGCGATGCCGTGGTCCAACCGGCGTCGATGAGGGCGTGCGCGCAGGCGAGGAAGTCGGTGAAGGTGTTCATCTTGTTGGCCAACTTGCCCTGCTCGTACCAGGCACGCCCCATCTCTCCACCGCCGCGGACGTGGGCGATGGCGAAGGTGAACCCTCGGTCGAGGAGCGAGAGCCGAAGTGAGGAGAAGGCCGGGTCCTCACAGGCTTCGTAGGAGCCGTATCCGTAGAGGAGGCAGGGCCGAGGTCCCGGGGTCTCGGCGGCCAGATCGCTCCGGTAGACGAGGCTGATCGGGATCTCCGTCCCATCGGCTGCGGTGGCGACGTGGCGCTCGGTTTGGTAGCGAGTGGCGTCGAAGTCCCCCTTCACCTGTTGGCGCTTGCGGACCACGGTGGTTCCCGTATCGAGGTCGAGCTCGGCGATGACCGACGGCGTGGCCAGTGAGGTCTCGCCGTATCGGAGGTGTCGCTGGGTGAACTCGGGATTCTCGCCCTCCCAGGTGGTCGCCGGGCTGGTCGTGGTTGGAACGAGGTGGCTCATCGCGAACGCCGACGCGCCATCGTGGCCAGAGAAGGGGCAGATGCGCAGTCGGCGCTCGGCGTTGATCCGTTCGTCGATGACGAGAAAGGTGGAGAACGCGTCGACCCCATCGATACGGGTTCCAGGTCGGTGCGGGATGAGCGTGGTCCTCGGTCCTCCGGAGCGCTCCTGCACCGAGAGGCTGAAGTCGGGCCCATCCTCGTTGGTGAGGATGAGGAGGCGGTCAACCCCGTCGGTGCCGTGGTGGTGCTCTACGGCGTAGTCGACGCCCTCGGTGCGAGGTGCCACGCAGGTGGGGTTCTCGAGGGGGGCGTTCGGGTCGAGCAACCACACCTCTGCCGTCGTCTTCGAGCCCGAATGGATCACGATGGCCCGGCGGTCCTTGGTCGAACCCACACTCAGGGAGAATCGTGCGTCGGCCTCTTCGAAGACGCAGACGTCGGTCGACGGGTCGCCGTCGACGTGGTGGCGCCAGACTTGGAAGGGGCGGAGTGCGGCATCGGTCTTCGTGTAGAAGACGGTGGCGTTGTCGTTGGCCCAGGCGAAGCCGTAGCTCGTGTCCTCAATCGCCTCCTGTGCCTCGTAGCCATCCCTCAGGCGTCGGAACGTCAGCGTGTAGCGCTGGTCGCCGCGGGATTCGCTACCCACGGCCAACCACTCGTGGTCGGGACTGACGCTCAAGGTCCCAACGGCGAAGTAGTCGTGGCCTTGAGCAGCGAGATTCTCATCGAACACGATCTGCTCTGCCGCACTGTCGTCGTCGAGATTCGGTGGAGCCTCGCCGATCGGTCCGGCGGGGCGCCGGCAGGCGATGGGGTAGTCGAGGCCTTCGACGGTGCGCTGGTAGTACCAGAACGGCCCAGATCGAGCGGGAACCGACAGGTCGTTCTGCTCAATGCGGGAGATGAACTCGGCGTAGAGCGCGCTCCGGAGTGGTTCGAGGTGGGCGAGCGAGGCTCGGACGTGCTCGTTGTTGGCCACGAGGTAGGCCAAGACCTCGGGGTTCTCCTTCTCGCGCAACCAGAAGTAGGGGTCCTCGCGCGTCACGCCGTGGTTGGTCATCGAGTGCGGACGTGCGGCGAGTGCTGGAGGGGTGAGCATTCCTCTAGCCTGTCAGGCGGCTTCGCCGCTCCGATCACCGCCGGTTGATCGAGCAGTGGAGTTGCTACAATCTGCATTGGAGAAACCCTCCCCGTGTATCTGCGGACACCGACGACGGAGTGACCATGGCCATCGACGATCTCGACCTCGGGCGCTACCAACTGGGCTGGTCGGACGAAGAGGACTACGTCTTCAAGCCCAAGAAGGGCCTCTCTGAGGAGATCGTCCGTGAGATGTCGGCCATGAAGAACGAGCCGACCTGGATGCGAGACTTCCGACTGGCTGCGCTCAAGCGCTTCGAGCGCAAGCCCATGCTCGACTGGTTCGCGACCAAGATGCCGGACCTCAACTTCGACGACATCTACTACTACATCAAGCCAACTGGCGGGCAGGTCGACGACTGGAACGACCTCCCCGACGCCATCAAGAACACCTACGAGAAGCTCGGCATCCCCGAGGCTGAGCGCAAGTACTTGGCTGGGGTGACCGCGCAGTACGAGTCTGAAGTGGTGTTCCACCGCAACCGCGAGGACTTGGAGCGCCTCGGCGTGCTGTTCTGCGACATGGACACCGCGGTTCGGGAGTACCCCGAGCTCGTGAAGAAGTGGTTCGGGTCGATCATCCCCCCGAACGACAACAAGTTCGCCGCCCTCAACTCCGCTGTCTGGTCGGGAGGCTCTTTCATCTACGTGCCACCGGGCGTCGTCGTGGACCAGCCGCTGCAGGCCTACTTCCGCATCAACGCCGAGAACATGGGCCAGTTCGAACGCACGCTCATCATCGCCGATGAGGGATCCCAGGTGCACTACGTCGAGGGCTGCTCGGCGCCGGTGTACTCGACGGACTCCCTCCACTCCGCCGTCGTGGAGCTCGTCGCCCTTCCCGGGAGCCGGATCACCTACACGACCATCCAGAACTGGTCGAACAACGTCTACAACCTGGTCACGAAGCGCGCCCGTGCCGAAGCTGAGGCTCACGTGGAGTGGATCGACGGCAACATCGGCTCTCGCCTGACCATGAAGTACCCGAGCGTCTACCTCATGGGGCCGAAGGCCTCTGGCGAAGTGCTCTCAGTTGCCTATGCAGGACCTGGCCAGCAGCAAGACGCCGGAGCCAAGATGGTCCACGCAGCTCCAGAGACCACGTCCACCATCGTGAGCAAGTCCATCTCCAAAGACGGCGGGGCCACCACGTATCGGGGACTCGTCCACGTCGACGAGGGTGCGACGGGTTCGAAGTCCTTCGTTCGCTGCGACGCCCTGCTGCTCGATGACCGTTCGATCTCGGAGACCAAGCCCTACATGGAGGTCAACGAGCGCGACGCTCGCATTGGCCATGAGGCGACCGTCTCCAAGGTCGGCGACGACCAGCTCTTCTACCTGATGAGCCGCGGACTCTCTGAGTCCCAAGCCATGGGCATGATCGTCAACGGGTTCATCGAGCCCATCACCCGCACACTCCCCATGGAGTACGCGGTGGAGTGGAGCCGCCTCATCGAGCTGCAGATGGAAGGCTCCATCGGCTAGCACGACGGGGAGGCTCACGGCCTCCTCCGCTCGTCCCCTACATTTGGAGTCGTCCCGCGACCCTGGAGGCCCCGTGCGTTCCCCGAAAGACTTCTTCCGCCCCCTCGCCGTCGGTGCTCCCGCACCGCTGCGTGAGGTGCCGTTCCGCCCGTCGCGGATGATCCACTTCTTCCCGGCGTCCAATCCGAAGATGGTGGCCAAGCTCCCTGACCTCGCCACCAAGGTCGACGTGCTGCTCGCCAACTTGGAAGATGGCGTCCCTGCCTCCGAGAAGGATGCGGCACGCGCTGGCCTCGTGAACGTGGGCAAGACCGTGGACTTCGGCACCGCGCAGTTCTGGACCCGGGTGAACTCCCTCGACTCCCCGTGGGGCCTCGACGACCTCATCACCGCGGTCACCGAAGTGGGCCACGTCCTCGACGTCATCATGATCCCGAAGGTCGAAGGCGCCGAGGACATCCACTACGTCGACCGCCTCCTCGCCCAACTCGAAGCGAAGGCTGGCCTCACTCGGCCGATCATGGTGCACGCCATCTTGGAGACCGCTCGTGGCGTGATGAACGTGGAGGAGATCTGCGCGGCATCGCCGCGCATGCAGGGCCTCTCGCTCGGACCAGCGGACTTGGCTGCGAACCGTCGCATGAAGACCACGCGAGTTGGCGGGGGGCACCCGGACTACCTCGTCCGCCAAGATCCCCGCGACGGCGACATCCACGGCGACCGTGCGATCTACCAGCAAGACCTCTGGCACTACACGATTGCCCGCATGGTCGATGCCTGCCAGGCCAATGGGATCTCCGCGTACTACGGACCCTTCGGCGACATCGCCGACGTGGTGGCCTGCGAGGACCAGTTCCGCAACGCCTACCTCCTCGGCTGCGTGGGTGCCTGGTCGCTCCACCCGGCCCAGATCGACATCGCCCGCAAGGTGTTCTCTCCGAGCGTCGCCGATGTGCGCCATGCCCGCCGGGTCATCGCCGCCATGGGTGATGGAACTGGTGCGGTGATGCTCGACGGGAAGATGGAGGACGACGCCTCGGTGAAGCAGTGCCGCGTCATGGTGGAGCTCGCCAACGACCTCGCCGCCCGTGACCCTGAGCTTGCAGCGCTCTACGCCACCATCTCCTTGGAGGACTGACATGTCGACCAACCTTCGCCCACGCCGCAGCGTGCTCTACATGCCGGCTGCCAACGAGCGAGCGCTCGAGAAGGCCAAGGCCATTCCCGCCGATGCCCTCATCTTCGACCTCGAAGACGCAGTGGCCCCCGACGCCAAGGCCGAAGCCCGCGAGCGCGCCTGTGCGATGTTCGCCGGCGGTGGCTACGGCAACCGGGAGATCACCATTCGAGCCAATGGCATCGGAACGCCGTGGCACGAGGATGACCTCGCGGCAATTGCCTATGCAGGTCCCGATGGCATCGTCATTCCAAAGGTGAACTCCGCGGCAGACGTGCGGGCCATTGAGGCCGCCCTCGAGCGGCACGGTGCCCCCGACCGCACCAAGATCTGGGCGATGCTCGAGACCCCGGTCGCCATGCTCCACGCTGAGGAGATCTGCGGCGCCTCGGAGCGCCTGGCGGTGTTGGTGATGGGAACGAACGACCTAGCCAAGGAGCTCCACGCCAAGCGGGTCCCCGACCGCGCACCCCTCATGGGAGGGCTCTACCTGAGCCTCCTCGCCGCACGGGCCACCGACAAGGTCATCTTGGACGGCGTCTTCAACGACATCAAGGACGAGGCAGGCTTCTCCGCCGAGTGTGCACAGGGTCGAGCCATGGGCTTCGACGGCAAGACGCTCATCCACCCGAGCCAGGTCGATGGCTGCAACGTGGCGTTCTCCCCTGAGGAGGACGAGATCGACCTCGCCGTGCGCATCATTTCCGCCTTCGAAGAGGCCGAGCGTGATGGCCGAGGGGTCGTGACCGTGGATGGGCGCATGATCGAGAACCTCCACGTCGACGAAGCTCGACGGGTGCTGGCCATTCGAGACGCTATCGCCGAGGCTGGCGCCTGATCGTCGCTCGGCGTCCGTGCGGCAACGCTCGGTTCTAGGATGCGCGCATGGGGATGAACGAGCAGTGCAAGCACTTCCAGTCCCGGACCTACGACTCCGGCGAAGCGGCGCGCTACTGCGCCCTCGGTCTGGCACCGGAAGCGCCGTGGGCCTGTCCAGACCCGTGTGCGAAGTTCGCCCCTCGCCTCGTCGATGTGGGTTGGAGCCACGGAAGCCTCATCCCAAAGCCGGTGGAGCCACGCCCCGACGTCCCCATCGACGAGATGACCGCCCTCCTCGGCGATGCCGAGGCGATCGTGGCGGCGGCATCTGCAGCGATCACCGACGAGCAGGCCGAGTCACCGAGTGCGGTGCGCAAGCTCTGGCGCCGGTTGCGAGGCCAGAACTAGGGCGCTAGTTGCCGGTGAAGTTCGGTGGCCGCTTCTCCATGAAGGCGGTCATCGCCTCGCCGAGGTCGGCCGACGCGAGGAAACCTGCGTTCCAGACCCCGACGAAGTCGAGGCCCTGCTCCACGGTCTGGTACTCACCGGCAGCCAGCACGGCCTTGGTTCCAGCGACCACGAGCGGGGAGTTGGCGGCGATCTCGGCGGCCACGCCCATGGCGATCGTCGTCGCCTCAGCCTCGCTTGCCCCCACCTCGTTCAAGAGCCCCATGCTGGCGGCCCTCGCTGCGGTGACGTCTCGTCCCGTCAGTGCGAGCTCGTTCACGAATCCCTGCCCGATGATGGCGGGGAGTCGCTGGAGGCTGCCGAGGTCGGCCACGATGGCGATCTTGGTCTCACGCACCGAGAAAATCGCGTCGGCGCTGGCGTAGCGGAGGTCGCAGGCGGCGATCAGGTCGACCCCGCCGCCGATGCAGTAGCCGTGGACGATGGCGATGGTGGCCTTCGGCGAGTTGGCCAACGCGGTGATGCCGGCCTGCATCTCCTTGAGGGCCACTCGGAATCGGGCAGCCTTGGTCGCCTGCGAGGCCCCACTGCCGCCACTACTGAGCGACATCTGCTTCAAGTCGAGACCGACGGAGAAGTGGGGACCACGTGCAGCCACCACGATGACCCGAACCTCCTCGTCGGCGTCGAGCGCGGCAACCGCCCCCGGGAGGTCGGCGAAGAACGCCGTGCCCATGGCGTTTCGAGCCTCGGGGCGATCCAGCCACAAGGTGGCGATGTGTCCTGAGCGCTCAATGGTCAACACCTCGGACGAGAAGGTCGTGCAGTCGGTCATGATGGCATCGTAGGTCGGCGGCGCAGCGTTGCGGCTGTGTGGGTGGAAGGGCTGAACCCCTAGGATGAAGGCGCTCGCACCGATCCGAGGTGCAGGGACTGAGGAAGGTTCGACCGCCACGATGACCACCACCTTTGCGCCGGCCGCCGGTGGCCCCGCCTGGCTGGAAGCGATTCGCCGAGACGCCGCCCTCCGCCTCGCTGAACTCCCGAGTCCGTCGGCAACCGAGGAGCGGTGGCGCTACTCACCAATCGACGACCTCGATCTCTCGACCTTCACGCCTGCTGCAGTCCCCGGTGCAGCAGTAGTCCTCGAAATTCCGACCGGCGCCGCCGCGGTGGTGCGCATCGTCGATGGGTTCGTGGTGGCGATGGAGGCCGAGGGTCTCCCCGAGGGCGTCACGATTCGCGTCGCCGACGAACTCGGCGCAGACGGCATGGTCGGCGCCTTTGGCTCCGGGGAAGAGGACTACCTCACTGCACTCCACTACACGCTTGCGCCATCCCCACTCGTCATCGATGTTCCCGCGGGAGTCACGCTCGACGCTCCGATCGTGCTCTCCTCGTCGATCAGTGCGACCGATGGCACGTTGACCACTCCCTGGGTTCGGGTTCGCCTCGGCAGGGGAGCGTCCGCAGCCGTCCTCGAGCTCATCTCCGGTGGCGCCCGAACGCTCACGCTCTCGCGCACGGAGTTCGACCTCGCTGACGGTGCCAACCTCCGCCACGTCGCCCTCCAGGAGACTGCCGAGCACGCGTGGCATCTCGCCCGACAGGTCGCCGTCGTCGGGCGTGACGCCAGCATCACGAGCTTCTCCGTTGGCCTCGGCGCCGCCTACGACCGCATTGAGACTGACGTCGCCGTCACCGGCCGAGGAGCGTCCTCGACGCTGCGCAACCTCTACCTCGGCACGGGCAACCAGGTCCACGACGTCCGCACGCTCCAAGACCACGCCGCCGATCACACGACGTCCGATCTGCTGTGCAAGGGAGCAGTCGCGGATTCGGCTCGCTCGATCTACACCGGCACCATCCGAATTCAAAACGGTGCCGTTCGCTCCGACGCGGCGCAGACCAACCACAACCTGGTGCTCGGCGAGCACGCGCAGGCGGACTCGGTGCCCAACCTCGACATCAACGAGAACGACGTCCGCTGCTCGCACGGCTCAACGGTTGGCCCGGTCGACGAAGACCAGCGCTACTACTTGGAATCTCGAGGCATTGCACCAGAAGTCGCCGAGCGACTCCTCATCTCGGGGTTCTTCGCCGATGCCCTCGAGCAGCTGCCCATCCCCTCGGCGACGGGTGTCGTCGCTGGAGCACTGGCGGCACGGCTCGCCCACCTGACGGCAGGCCTCGACGATGCCTGAGGTCACCGTGTGCACCACCGCGACGATCGCCGACGGCACCGCGCAGCGCTTCGACGTCGAGGGGCACCGCATCGCCATCGCCCGAGTTGGCGACACCTACTACGCGCTCGGCGATCGCTGCAGCCATGAAGATTTCTCACTGAGCCTCGGTGAGGTCGACCCTGAGACCTGCGAGATCGAGTGCGCTCGTCACGGAGCGGCCTTCGACCTTCGAACGGGAGAACCCATGTCGTTCCCTGCCACCCAAGCGGTTGCGACCTACCAGGTCGTCGTCCACGGCGATGACGTCGCGGTGGTGCTGCCATGAGCCGGCTCGTCGTCACCGACCTCCACGCCACCGTTGCCGGCAAGGAGATCCTCCACGGCATCTCGCTCGAAGTTGGCCCGGGAGAGATCCACGCCGTGATGGGCCCGAATGGTTCGGGGAAGTCCACGTTGGCCCACGCCATCATGGGTCGCCCAGGCACCACGGTCACCTCCGGCTCGATTGCCTTGGACGGCGAAGAGCTCGTCGGGCGACCAACCCATGAGCGAGCTCGTGCTGGGCTCTTCCTCGCACTCCAGCAGCCGCTCGAGGTTCCTGGTGTTGGGCTCGCTGAAGCGCTGAGCGCAGCCAACCCCGAAACCGATGCCGCAGCGGTGGCCCACGCCCTCGACGAAGCAGCGCAGGCCATTGGCCTCCGCCCTGACCTCCTCGACCGCGCCTTGAACGTCGGCCTCTCCGGTGGTGAGCGCAAGCGGTCCGAGATCGTGCAGCTCGACGTGCTGCGGCGCCCCTTCGCCCTCCTCGACGAGATCGACTCTGGCCTCGACGTCGATGCCCTCGCTGCCATTGGGAAGCACCTGAGTGCAGCGTCGAAGGATCCGAACCGCCAACTCTCCGTCCTCGCCATCACCCACTTCCGTCGACTGCTCGACGTGCTGACCCCGGACCGAATCCACGTCCTCGTCAACGGAGAACTGGTCGACAGTGGGGGACCTGAGCTCGTCACGACCCTCGAAGCCGAGGGCTACGCCCGCTACAAGGTGGCCGCGCCGTCGACGGCGAGCGCAGCAGACCCCTTCGGGTTCTAGTCGCCCTTCCGCCTGAACTGGCGTCGACGTTCGAGAGCCATTGGCTCCCGCTGGAGTCAGCGTGCGGCGATCTCGTCGAGGCCCTGGGCCAAGGTGTTCCACGACAGAGTCGCGCACTTGATGCGGACAGGGAACTTGGCCACACCTTGGAGCGCGGCGAGTTCGCCGAGGGATCGGAGGTTGACCGGGGTTGGCTCGACGGAGGGGTCGTGCTCGCCCTCGTCGCCAACCGACAGCATGCCCTTGAAGGTGGCGAGGAGCTCCCGGACCTCATCGACCGTCTTCCCCTTGACCGCTGCCGACATGAGCGACCCAGAACTCGTGGAGATCGAGCACCCAGATCCGCCGACCTTGACGTCGGTGACGACGCCGTCGGTGACCGCCAAGCTCAGGACGATCTCGTCGCCGCACAGGGGGTTGAAGCCCTCGACCCGAATTGCCGGTGGGTCGAGCTCCCCACGGTTACGGGGGTTGCGGTAGTGGTCGAGGATGATCTCTCGGTACAGCTCTTCTAAGTCAGCCATGGTGTGCTCCCCTCAGGCGAACATGTTGACGGTGGCTGCGAGGGCCTCCACCAAGGTGTCCACATCATCGCGGTCGTTGTAGATGCCGAAGCTCGCCCGTGCGGTGGCGTTGACGCCGAGGCGACGCATGAGGGGCTTCGCGCAGTGGTGCCCCGGACGCACGCACACGCCGTAGGTGTCGAGCACCTGGGCGATGTCATGGGCGTGGACGCCGTCGACGGTCAAGCTCAGCACGCCAGCACGATTCGGTCCATCGGCGGGTCCTTGGACCTTCACGGTGTCGCCGAAGGTCGACGCAATGGCCGACAGGGCGTAGGTGGTGAGGCTCCGGTGGTGGGCGTGGATGGCGTCGAGGCCGATGCCGGAGACGTAGGCGAGGGCGGCGGACAGGCCGACCGCTTCGGCGATCGGCGGCGTGCCCGCTTCGAAGCGCTGGGGCCCGTCGGCGGCCAAGAACCCGTCGAGACGGACGTCCTTGATCATGCCGCCACCACCGAGGAATGGGGGCATGGCATCCAGGTGCGCCGCCTTGGCGTAGAGCACCCCGATGCCTGTCGGCCCGTAGACCTTGTGCGGGCTGAAGGCGAGGAAGTCGAGGTCGAGTGCGGCCACGTCGATGCTCGCGTGGGGGACCGCTTGGGCCCCGTCCACCGCGATGAGGGCTCCAGCTGCGTGCGCCGCCGCGGAGAGGTCGGCGATGGGATTCACGGTGCCGAGCACGTTGGAGGTCGCGGTGACCGACAAGAGGGACGCGCCGTCGAGGAGGTGGGCGAGGTTCGAGAGATCGAGCGTGCGGTCCTCGGCGACCGAGAGGTAGCGGATCTCGAAGCCCAATCGGCTCTGGAGCTGCAGCCACGGCACGATGTTGGCGTGGTGCTCCATCTCGGTGAGCACGATGGCGCTGTTGGGCCCGAGGTTGGCGAGCCCCCAACTCTGGGCCAGGAGGTTGAACGCCTCGGTGCAGTTCTTGGTGAAGACGATCTCACTGGCCGGCTTGGCCGCCCCAATGAAGCGACCGACGTCGACGCGCGCCTGCTCGTAGAGGTGGGTCGCCCGCTCCGCGGTGGCGTAGACGCCGCGGTGCACGTTGGCGTGCGTCGTCTCCTGATAGGTCGCCATCGCCGACACCACCTGGTGGGGTGGGAGGGCCGAGGCACCGGAGTCGAGGTAGGTGATGCGCTTGCCCTCGCGAACTTGGGCGAGGAGGGGGAAGTCCTTCCGGATCGCGGCGACGTCGAGGGAGGTCACGGCCGCCACTGCTCGTAGCCCTCGCGCTCGATGGCTCGAGCGAGCTCCATGTCCCCGCTCTCGACGATCACGCCGTCGACGAGGAGGTGGACGTGGCTGGGCTGGAGTTCATCCATGAGCTTCTGGTAGTGCGTGATGACCAGACACCCGAGGGCTGGGTGCTCGGCGCGCACGGTGCGGACCCCGTTCGCCACGATGCGCAGCGCGTCGATGTCGAGGCCAGAGTCGGTCTCGTCCAAGATGGCGACGGTCGGCTCGAGGAGCGCCATCTGGAGGATCTCGTTACGCTTCTTCTCGCCACCGGAGAAGCCTTCGTTCAGGTGGCGCTCGGCGAACGCCGCGTCCATTCCGAGGCGCTCCATCCACTCCATCATGGCGAACCGGACCTCCAAGACCGAGAGGTCTTCAACCCCGGTCCGAGCGGACATGGCTTGGCGGAGGAACTGCACGACCGAGACCCCAGCGATGGATTCGGGGTACTGGAAGGCCAAGAACACGCCGGCCTTGGCCCGGACGTCTGGTCCCCAGTCGGTGATGTCCTCACCGTTCAAGAGGATCTGTCCACCGGTGATCTCGTACAGCGGACTCCCCATCACCACACCAGCGAGCGTGGACTTGCCAGCTCCGTTCGGCCCGAGGAGTGCGTGGATCTCGCCGTGACCAATGGTCAAGTTGACGCCGTTCAAGATCGGCGTGCCTTCGGCAGCGGCCTGAAGGTTGCGGAGTTCGAGGAGGGGGGTTGCCGATTTGGTCACAGGCCAAATCCTAGTGGCGTGGTCAACAATTGCCACCAGCCGCTACCACCCGCGAGCGGCCCATTCGTCGAGGTGCGGGCGCTCGGCACCGAGGGTGGTCGAGGCCCCGTGGCCGGGCAGGACGATGGTGCCGGCGTCGAAGGGTGTGAAGAGTCGCTCCTCGATGGAGCGCAGGATCGTGGCGAAGTCCTCAGCGTTGCCGAAGGTGTTGCCCGGACCACCAGGGAACAGCGTGTCCCCGGTGAAGAGCAAGGGGGTGTCCGTGAGGGCGAAGCAGATGGAGCCGGGGGTGTGTCCCGGCGTCCAGATGGTCCGGACGCGCAGGTCGCCAACTGCGAGGTCGACGTCGTCGTCCAAGAGGAGGTCGTAGCTCGGCAGCATCGCCGCGTCAGAAGCGGTGACGCTCACGGGGATGCCGGCCTCTCGGACCGCAGCCACGGCGCCGATGTGGTCCCAGTGGCCGTGGGTCTCGACGACCGAGGTCACGCCGAACTGGCGACACAGATCGAGCAGGAGTTCGTGCTCGTTGGCGGCGTCGATGAGCAGCCCCTCGCCGGTTCGCTGACAGCGAACGATGTAGACGTTGTTCTCGACCGGTCCGACGACCACGCTGTGGACGGCAACTCGAGCATCGGCGTAGACGGTGGTGGTTTCAGCCATGGGATCAGTCTTGCACCCACCATGTCGCGTAGGCCGAAGCGATTGGTAAGGTGTGCACGTTCACCTCCGGGCGAGCCGGCAAGCCGCCGAGCGACTATTGAAGGGTACGATATGAACTTCGTCTTCACCGAAGAGCAGGATGAGCTTCGCAAGGCCGTCAACCGGTTCTTGGCTGAGAAGTCCCCAGAGACTGAAGTGCGTCGTCTGATGGAGACCGACGAGGGCTACGACCCAATGGTGTGGACCCAGATGGCTGAGCAGCTCGGCCTCCAGAGCTTGGCGATCCCTGAGGAGTTCGGTGGTTCGGGCTTCACCTTCGTCGAACTGTCGATCGTCCTTGAGGAGATGGGTGCCGCACTCCTGTGCGCTCCGTTCTTCTCGACCGTCGTCCTGGCTGCCAACGCCATCTTGGAGTCCGGCGACGACGCCGCCAAGGCGGAGTACCTCCCCGGCATCGCCGACGGCTCCACCATTGCGACCTTGGCCCTCGCCGAGGACAACGGCCGCCCCGAACTGTCTGCCGTGACCTGCGCTGCATCGGCTGCCGATGGTGGCTACGTCCTCAACGGTCACAAGAACTACGTGATCGACGGCCACCTCGCCAACCTGATCATCGTTGCTGCGGTCACCGACAATGGCCTCTCGCTCTTCGCCGTCGCTGGCGATGCAGCCGGCCTCACGAAGACCCAGCTGCCGACCATGGACCAGACCCGCAAGCAGGCGCGCCTCGAGTTCATGAACACCCCGGCCCGCCTCATCGGCACCGACGGTGGCGCACTCGCCGGTCTGACCAAGACCCTCGACCTCGTGGCCGTGGGTCTCGCTGCCGAGCAAGTCGGTGGGGCGCAGCGGTGCCTCGACGCTTCAGTCGACTACGCCAAGAACCGCATCCAGTTCGGTCGTCCGATCGGCTCCTTCCAGGCCATCAAGCACAAGTGTGCCGACATGCTCTTGGAGGTGGAGTCGGCCAAGTCCGCCGCCTACTACGCCAGCTTCGCTGCCGCCGAGGACTCCGACGAGTTGCCGGTCGTGGCATCCCTCGCCAAGAGCTACTGCTCCGAGGCTTACTTCCACGCCGCTGCCGAGAACATCCAGATCCACGGCGGAATCGGCTTCACCTGGGAGCACCCGGCGCACCTCTACTTCAAGCGGGCCAAGTCCTCGGAGCTGCTCTTCGGCGACCCGACGTACCACCGCGAGCAGCTCGCGCAGCGCATCGGGCTCTAGTCCCAGCGCTCGTCAAGAGCTCGACTGATCCATCGTCACTGTCCCGCCATCGGCGGGGCAGTGGTGCGTCAGGAGGAGAACTCCGCGTCGATCGCGCTGCGCAGCGCTCGAGCAGCAGCGCCGGGATCGGCCGCTTCGGTGAGCGCTCGAACGACGACGAAGTGGGCGATGCCCGATGCAGCGAGCGGTCCGATGTGGTCAGGGGTGATGCCGCCGGTCACGAAGACCGGGACGCTCGCCCATTCGGTGGCGGTTGCGGCGTAGGACACGCCCGTCCCGACCCTTCCCGGCTTCGTTGGGGTGGCTTCGATGGGGCCGGCCGAGAGGTAGGTCACCGGTTCGGCGAGGGCAGGCGTCAACTCCTCGAGGGCGTGGGTGGAGAGGCCGACGATGGCGTCAGGTCCGAGCAGGGTTCGACAGAGCGCAACGGGTGCGTCGTCTTGGCCAACGTGGACCCCGTCGGCGCCGAGGTGGAGGGCGAGGTCGGGTCGATCGTTGAGGATGAAGGGCACGCCGTAGGAGCGGCAAATTTCCTGCACGAGCGCGGCTCGATCCAGGATCACCCGAGCGTCAGCGTGCTTGTCGCGAAGCTGCACGATGTCGACCCCTCCGTCGAGCACCGCGTTGAGGAATTCGGCGAGATCTGGCCGGTCCGGCGTGCAGAGGTAGAGGCGTCGCGAGGAGAGGTCCACCACTCCATTGTGCAGGAAGTCTGCGTGAGGTCCGATAATTTCCGAGCGGAGCGGTCGAAACGACCGATGACGGCGTGTCGCTCGGGAAGTAGGGCAAGATGGGAGCGTGCAGATCGCGGCGAAGGTGGACTACGGAGTGCGGGCCATGTTGACCCTGGCCACCGCCGATCGCCCGCTCACGACGGAGGAGATCGCCAAACTCCAAGAGCTCCCGAGTCGGTTCCTCGGTGCGATCATGACCGACCTCCGTCGGGCTGAACTCGTGGCCAGCCAACGTGGTGTCTCGGGTGGGTACCGTCTCGCCCGACCGGCATCGACGATTCTGCTCGCCGAGATCATGCGCGCCCTCGACGGTCCGCTCGCTGGCGTCCGAGGGGAGCGGCCGGAGAAGGTCGTCTACGAGGGAGCGGCCAGTTCACTCCAAGATGTCTGGGTGGCTGCCCGTGCAGCGCTGCGCATGGTGCTCGACCACGTGACCTTGGAGCAGGTAGCGACGGGCAAGCTCCCGAAGGCGGTCACCGACTTCACCAAGGATCCCCAAGCCTGGATCACGATCCGCTGACATGGCGCCGATCACCGTCTACACCGATGGCTCATGCCTCGGCAATCCCGGCCCTGGCGGGTGGGCGTGGGCTGTGCCCGGCGGCGCGTACGCAGCGGGACCTGATGCCCATACGACCAACCAGCGCATGGAGGTCAACGCCGTCATCGAGGCGTTGACCGCCCTCATCGACACGGCAGAAGCGCAGGGCGGGATCACGGTGATCTCCGATTCCACCTACGTCATCAAGTGCTTCCAAGACCGGTGGCACGCCGGATGGCTCCGCCGTGGCTGGAAGAACAGCCAGGGGCAACCGGTCGCCAATCGAGATCTGTGGGAGCGACTCTTCGCACTGGCCCTCGAACCCGTGGTGCCGCTCACCTGGAAATGGGTGAAGGGGCACTCTGGCGACCAGTGGAACGACGTGGTCGACGAACTGGCCCTCGCAGCAGCGACCACGCAGCGTCCTACGTCGGGTACTCGCTGACCCACGTGGTGGCCAATGGCCTCCCGGTAGGATCAGCCTGTGGCCACACCTGACCCCTCCGCCCAGCCGGACTTCGTCGTCATCGGTGGCGGCCCTGCCGGTTACGGCGCAGCGCTCACCGCAGCCAACGCCGGAGCATCCGTGGTGCTCGTCGATGCCGGTGGCCTCGGTGGCACCTGCCTGCAGCGTGGGTGCATCCCTGCCAAGTACTTCCTCGAAGCGGCTTCGGTCTTCCGAAGCGTTTCGCATGCCGCCACCTTCGGGATCACTACATCGGCACCAGGAATCGATTTCTCGGTGACTCAGCAGAACAAGGCGTCGCTCGTGGGATCGATCGCCACCGGGCTCGGAAAGCTCTTGAAGCTCCGTGGCGTCAGGGTGCTCAACGGGCGTGGAACGCTCCACGCTGATCGCACGGTCACGGTCGACGTTGATGGCGCAGTTACCACGTTCGCTCCACGATTCGTGATCCTGGCCACGGGGAGTCGTCCCCGTGCGCTCGACGCTCTCCCCGTCGATGGTTCGGTGGTCGTGGATTCCGATGGGTTCTTGAACCTCGCGCGGTTGCCATCATCGGCGATTGTCGTCGGTGGCGGGGCAATCGGCTGTGAGTTCGCATCGATGCTGTCCGACCTCGGTGTCTCCGTGCACCTCGTGGAAGGGCTCGACCGAATCCTCGCTGGTTGCGACGGCGACGTGTCGAAAGTGGTGCACCGATCCTTTACCAAGCGCGGGATTGCGGTGACGACCGGGGTGCAGGTCCTCGGCCGCACGCTGTCGCCAGATGGAGCGACGGTGGAGCTGTCGAGTGGTGCGACGATCACCGCGGATCTCGTGGTGGTTGCCGTCGGGCGAGAACCCGTCACCACGGCGCTGGCTGAGGGTCTCGAGCTCGACCACGCCGGTTCCGGTGCACTCATCGCCACCGAGCAGCAGATGACGTCCATGCCCGGCGTCTACGCCGTTGGCGACCTCGTCGCAGGGCGACCGCAACTCGCCCACGTTGGCTTCGCCGAAGCACAGATCGCCGTCGGCCACGCACTCGGCAGTCCACTCCCGCCGCTCGACGTCGACGGCGTTCCATGGGCCATCTACTGCCGACCAGAGGTGGCCTTCGTGGGGTTGACCGAACAGGAGGCCACCCGGCGCGGTCTCTCCATTGTGACCAAGCGTGAACCAATTGGTGGAAACTCCCGGGCCCAGATCATCGGGGAGACCGAGGGACTCGTGAAGGTGATCTGCGCCGCCGAGCCCGACGGAACGGCTGGGGCAATCCTCGGGGTGCACCTCGTTGGGCCGTGGGCAACGGAGCAACTCGGCCACGGCGAACTCGCCGTCAACCTCGGCCTCGACGTCGAGGCCGCGGCGCGCTTCATCCAACCCCACCCATCGCTCACGGAGCAGTACGGCGAAACCTTGCTCGCCCTGTCTGGACGGGGCATGCATGTCCGCTGAGTGTGATCGTCAGTTGCCGATGCCTCGTGGGGTCGACCCCGTGGAGCTCCGATTCCTCGGCCGAGTGCACTATGAGGAAGGTCTCGCGCTCCAACGGTCCCTCGCCGAACACGCATCCTCGGACTACGTCCTCGTCCTCGAACACCCTGAGGTCATCACCCTCGGCCGTTCGGCCGACCGCGACCACGTCCTCGCCGGTGCGAGTGCTCCGGTCGTCGCGACTGACCGCGGGGGTGACGTCACCTGGCACGGCCCGGGCCAAGTCGTGGTGTACCCCATCGTGGATCTCGGCGACGATCCAGGAGCCCCGAAGTCGCACGTCTGCCTCCTTGAGCGCGTGGTCGCCGAGGCCGTGGGAGCACTGCTGCCCGATGCGCCACCGGGTTCGATTGGTCGACTCGAGGGTCATCCGGGGGTCTGGGTTGGTCTCGACACCGCCGCTCCAGCCAAGATCGCCGCAGTTGGGATCCGCTCCATACGGTCGAGTAACGGACGCCGCCGATCGCTGCACGGCATTGCCCTCAACGTGGCCCCCGACCTCGAAGCCTTCGGCCAGATCGTCCCCTGCGGGCTCACGCGCCCAGTGACGTCCCTGCGGGTACTTGGGTGCGCCCTCGACCCCGAAGCCGTCGGCCGTCGACTCGGATACGGCATCGCTGATGCTCTCGCAGCAGGGCGCACCGTGCGATCTCAGGCCGTGGTGGCTGGTCGGACCGACGCCGAGACGTCGACCCCGATTCGCCTCCGGCGATTGGCGCAAGCGGGCGTCGATGCGTCCACTGCGGTGTCGATTTCGCAGCGCAAGCCCGAGTGGCTCCGAGCACCGGTCACGCTCGGATCGGGACTGCGCAGCACTGAGCAGACGGTGCACGGCGGGGGTCTCGTGACCGTGTGTGAAGAAGCTGGGTGCCCGAACCGCTCGGAGTGCTGGGCCGATGGCACCGCCACCTTCATGGTGAACGGCGCCGACTGCACCCGTGCCTGTGGGTTCTGCCAGATTGGCACGGCCAAGCCTGCGCCCCTCGACCCCACGGAGCCACACCGCGTGGCCGCAGCGGTTGCGCAGCTCGCCCTCGATCACGCAGTCGTCACCTGCGTGGCGCGTGATGACCTCGCCGATGGGGGAGCAGGCGCCATCGCCGACACCATCCGGGCCATTCGAGCGGTGCGACCGATGACCACGGTTGAGGTGCTCATCTCGGACTGCAAGGGTGACGGGGCGTCGCTCCAGCGGATCTTCGATGAACGTCCCGACGTCTGCAACCACAACCTCGAGACGGTTGCCCGGCTCCAGCGAGCGGTCCGGCCGTCAGCGGGGTACGCCAGGAGCCTCGGCGTCCTCGCCGCTGCTCGGGCAGCAGGCCTCGTCACGAAGTCCGGCCTCATGGTCGGCCTCGGTGAAACCGACGATGAGGTCCACGCAGCAATGGCCGATCTCCGAAGCGTCGGCACCCAGATTCTGACCATTGGCCAGTACCTCCGACCGACGACCGCCCACCTGCCAGTGGCTCGGTTCTGGACGCCGGAGGAGTTCGACCGGCTCGCTGCGATTGGCGACGCCCTCGGGTTCGCCCACGTCGAGGCCTCGCCGCTCACTCGTTCGAGCTACCACGCCAAGGCTGGAGCGAGGGCAGTCAGCGAACCCACTACGGTGACAGTTTCGCTCGTCTCGAAAGGTTCCACCCCATGCGCATAGCGGCCATCAACCACCGAGCTCACCTCGTGCTCGACGACGGAGCGGTCGATCTCGAGCAGGCATCGGGTGGACGTTTCAGGAGTGACCTCATGGAGGCCATCGCTCGAGCAGACGAGATCGCAGCGTTCGCCGCTCAATCGGAGCTCGTCGGAGCGCCGTTCGACGTGTCGGAGCTCACCTGTCCCGTGCCTCGGCCGAGCCAGGTGGTGGCCATTGGTGTGAACTACGCCGATCACGCCGCCGAGATGGGCATCGACCTCGCGCCGGAGCCCGTGGTCTTCACCAAGTTCCCCACCTGCATCGTGGGGCCGAACGAGGTCGTGAGCTTGCCGAACAACACGGTGGACTGGGAGGTCGAGATGGTCCTCGTCATGGGACGCAACGCCTACCAGTTGACTGAAGCTGAAGCCTGGGATTCCGTGGCCTTCGTGACCGTGGGCCAAGACCTCTCCGACCGTGACCTTCAATTCGCCGCTGGACGACAGTTCGCCCTCGGCAAGTCCCGCCCGGGATTCGGCCCGATTGGCCCGTGGCTCGTGACGCCAGATTCCCTGCCGAACCGTGATGACCTCCAGCTCACCTGCAGCGTGGATGGCGAGGTCGTCCAAGACGGTCGCACCTCCTCGATGATTCGCCCCGTGGCGAGGTTGCTCGCTGAGGTCACCCAGTACCTGGAGCTCCGCCAGGGCGATGTGATCTTCACGGGGACTCCCTCTGGGGCAGGAATGGGTCGTACACCCCAGCGCTACCTGGAGCCCCACGAGACGCTCGTCTCGACGATTGAAGGCATCGGCACCATCACCACGACCTTCGTCGACGGTCGCTGATCGGTCGACTGTGGCACCGTCGATCCCGCAACGCTCGTGGTGGGGACGGCTCACCGAGGAGCTGCGGTACCTCGTCGTGGGCCCTCGCTCGGGAGGACGGTGGCACGATGGTCACCGATGCATTGCCAGCGACCACGACCACGCTCGGTGCACGCACCTCGTCTGCGAAGACCTGACGTGCGAGGTGGATGGTTGCCACGTGATCTTGGTGCCGCTGTCGGGCACGGTCGCCTATGAGTGGCGCCACCATCCCATCTGGCACCGTGAGGTGCTCGAACGGCGACGCAAACTCGACGCCGGTGGCATGACGCTCAAGGAGTACAAGCGGTCGCTGTGGACCGGGGAGCGAAGGCGCGGCCGCTGAACGGAGCGAGCGTCGCTCGAAGGGAACCTGAAGCGCGCAGCCGATCCCTACCCTTGTCGTGGATGAGGAGGTAGCGATGGAGCAGGAACTGACCCTCCAGCAGCGTCGTCACAACAATGTGTCGATGCACTACTGGGCGTCGATGCGTGAGGATGGCGACTTCACCTTGAACGGACTCGACCTCGGCGTTGGGGAGTCCAACGACGACTTCGAGTACGAGTGGATCGTCACGGTCAACGCTGAGGACGTGCCCTCGCTTCGAGCGCTGCTCGGTTGTGAGGACGGGGAAGAACTCTTCGATGTGCTCCGGCGAGTGTGGCTTCCCGTCGAAGGCGCTGGACTCGAGAAGCTGATCCGAGAGAGCACCGTTCCCTCGACGTTCTCGTCCTGGTGTTCCTGACGACACTGTCGCTGGCCCGGATGTCGGGAGCGCCGGATGAGTGGTTGCGAGCGAATTAGCGAGTCGTCGACGCGTGGATGATGTTCGACGCTGCTCCCGCTCCAGCTGCCGAGATTGCCCGGACGCTGAGGGCGTAGGAGGTGTGCTGGGGCAGTCCCATCATGGAGATCGACGTTCCCGTGGTTCCCGTCGGTCGGTTGACCCACGTGACGCCACCGGTGAGCGAGTACTGATACGTCGTGATCGGACTGCTGCCTCGGTGCTTCGTCGGCGTGAAGAACATGATGAAGCCGCTGTGCTCGGAAACTACCTTGGTGAGCGTTGGTGCTGATGGAGCGATGGCTCCTGCGGCGATCGTGGTCGACGTGGTTGACGACGTCGTTGTCGTTGTCGTTGTCGAGTCCGTCGCGGCACCAACCGGTGTGCCGACCGCTGCGATGAGTGCTGCGCTCACGAGAATGCTTCTGGCGGACATGACCACGCTCCTTTCGGGCCACTGCACGGTAGCGGGCACACGTCGGGCACGATGCAGGGTGGGTGTCTCGTCCAAGGTCGAGCAATCAGGGATTAGGCGACGAAGTACTTCGCTTGCGGATGGTGGCAGATGATGGCGTCGGTCGTCTGCTCAGGGTGCAGCTGGAACCCTTCAGAGACCTCGACGCCGATGCGACCCGCCTCTAAGAGTTCGACCACGGTGGCGTTGTCGTTCAGGTTCGGGCACGCCGGGTAGCCCCACGAGTAGCGGCCGCCCCGGTACTGCTGGCGGAAGAGCCCGGTCAAGGTCGGCCCATCTTCGTCGGCGAATCCGAGCTCCTGGCGAATGCGGTGGTGCCAGTACTCAGCGAGGGCCTCGGCCATCTCGACCCCGAGGCCGTGCAAGAACAGGTACTCCTGGTAGCGGTTCTCGGCGAAGAGTTCCGCCGTGCGCTCAGAGACCCGTGAACCCATGGTGACGACCATGAAGGAGGCGTAGTCCTTCTCCGATGACCCGAGGGGTCGGAAGAAGTCCGAGATGCACAGGTAGGGATCGACGCTCTGGCGGGGGAAGTGGAATCGCGCCCGTTCCGTCGTCCGGTCGTCGTCGGACCAGATAATGAGGTCTTGGCCGTCGGCGTTGGCGGGGAAGTGGCCGTAGGCCACCTGGGGGATGAGGAGGTCATCTTTCTTCGCAATGGCGAGCTGCTCGCGAAGCGTGGCGCGCACCCTGGTCTTGAACGCCGGGTCATCTTCTCCGTCATCGGGACGGAACCCCCACTGGTTGCGGAAGAGGGCGGTCTCGTTGAGGTAGGTGGCGATCTCGTCGATGGCGATGCCCTTAGCCACTCGACTGCCGAGGAAGGGCGGGGTGAAGAGGGGGTTGTCGAGGGCGACCGATGGCGCCCGTTCGGGGAGACCCTCTGGGGCCTCGGCTTCGCCTCGGAACCGGCGGTTCACGTTCTTCGTCGACAGCTCACGCCCGAAGAGCGGGTCGTCCTCGCCCGTGCGCTTCAGCTCTTGGAGGCGGTCCATGGTGCGCAAGCCCTCGAAGGCGTCACGGCCGTAGAAGACCCGACCCTGGTAGGTCTCGCGCAGGTCTCGCTCGACGTAGGTGCGCGTGAGGGCTGCGCCACCGAGGAGGACCGGGATGTGGCTGAGGCCTCGAGCGTTGAGCTCTTCTAAATTCTCGCGCATGATGAGCGTCGACTTCACGAGGAGACCCGACATGCCGAGGGCGTCGGCGTCGTGCTCTTCGACGGCTTGGATCATTTCGGCGATGCCGATCTTGATGCCGAGGTTGATGACCTCGTAGCCGTTGTTGGTGAAGATGATGTCCACCAAGTTCTTGCCGATGTCGTGGACGTCGCCCTTCACGGTGGCCAAGACGATGGTTCCCTTGCCGCCCTGGTCGGCCTTCTCCATCTTCGGTTCCAAGTAGGCAACCGCCTGCTTCATCGTCTCGGCCGAGGAGAGCACGAAGGGGAGCTGCATCTCGCCACTAGCGAAGAGATCGCCAACCACCTTCATCCCCTCGAGGAGGAGGTCGTTGACGATGGAGAGCGGGGCGTAGCCGGCGGTGATGGCTGCTTCCAAGTCGTCGTCGAGCCCGACGCGGTTCCCGTCGATGATGCGACGCTTCAGTCGCTCCTCGATCGGCAGGTCAGCGTCCATTGCCGTGTCGGCCTTGGCGGTCGTCTTGCCTTCGAAGAGCTGGAGGAGCTTCTGCAGCGGGTCGTAGTCTGCGGTGCGACGGTCGTAGATGAGGTCGAGGCAGGTCTCTCGAGCCTCAGGATCGATCTTGGCCAGCGGCATGATCTTGCTGGCGTGGACGATGGCCGCGTCGAGTCCGGCTTCCACGCACTCGTGGAGGAACACCGAGTTGAGCACTTGGCGGGCTGCGGGGTTGAGGCCGAAGCTCACGTTGGAGAGGCCGAGCACCGTCGTCGCTCCAGGGAGCTCGGCCTTGATGCGGCGGATGCCCTCGATGGTCTCGATGCCATCTCGGCGAGATTCCTCCATGCCGGTCGACAGCGGCAGGGCCAGGGCGTCCACCATGATGTCCGATGCCGGGAGGCCGTAGGTCTGCGTGGCGAGGTCGTAGATGGCCTTGGCCGATCGGAGCTTCCACTCTGCGGTTCTCGCTTGGCCCTCTTCGTCGATGCAGGTGGCGACGACGGCAGCCCCGAACTCCCGAGCCAACGTCAAGAACGTATCGAGGCGCGTGCCCGGAGCGGCGCCCTCTTCTAAGTTCACCGAGTTGAGGATGGCCTTGCCGCCGAGCCATGCCAGCGCCGTCGCAGCAACCGGACCTTCGGTGGTGTCCACCATGATCGGCACTGAGGACTGGGTGGCCAGACGAGCGATGACCTCGCCCATGTCGGCAACCCCATCGGCACCGGTGTAGTCCACGCACACGTCGATGACGTGGCTGCCTTCGCGGACCTGCTCCTTGGCCATGGCCACGGTGGTGTCCCAGTCGCCGTCGAGCATCGCCTCACGGAACTTCTTCGAACCGTTGGCGTTCGTGCGCTCGCCGACCACGAGGAACGAGGAGTCCTGGGCGTAGGGGACGGCGGTGTAGATCGATGCCAAGCCTGGCTCTGGCACCGGGTTGCGTCGAGCGGGGGTGGCGTCGCCGAGGCGCTCGATGACCGCAGCCAAGTGCGCCGGCGTGGTACCGCAGCAGCCGCCGACGGCGTTGACCCCGAGCTCGGTCACGAATCGGTGGTGGTAGTCAGCGAGTTGCTCGGGGGTGA
>Ga0208507_1000317_pt1 | contig 32736 bp, 27 predicted proteins | sample CryBogCBH12Aug01_FD_184626 | JGI IMG/M metagenome (GOLD analysis project Ga0208507, IMG submission 184626) | Freshwater microbial communities from Crystal Bog, Wisconsin, USA - CBH12Aug09.1 (SPAdes) (version 2) | ecosystem: Environmental > Aquatic > Freshwater > Lake | place: Crystal Bog... | reverse complement strand
CTTGTCTTCCGTCGTATACCGTTTGCCTTTCATTGTCTGGTCCTTTCGTTGGGCCCAGACTAACAAATTACGTGGCCTGAAAAAGCGAAGTCACCTCACTCATGAAGTCATATTTGGTTTGCATGGCCAGCAACCAGTCGGCATAGGCTCGGTATTTTTTGAGTTGAGCAGGTGATAATTTACGGGGATCGCCCAGCATGATTGGTAACGCACCGGCCAAGGATTTAATATGATTTTCCCACCCTTTGTCATCCATGGCAGGATTACCAATTACGAGTGCCGTAGCGGACATGGCGGGTGAACGCCACCAGGCCATTTGCCGGATGCGCAAATCGCCTTGCTCATCCGGGGCATAAAAGTTCGCCAGCCAGTTCCCCTCGGCATGTTTCAGCATGGCGTAATCTATTAATTGCAATCCACCCATGGTTTCAAAAGTGCAATCAATAAACAGACCGGGTTTCAACTGGTGCAGTTCGTCAAAGAGTTTCCACATCGGCTCATAGTTTGAATACAACGACTCGGCATGATCTTTGTGACCGGGATGATCGCTCGCGTAACAGCCGGATTCAGCCGGATCAAAGCGATACGGGCTGGTCACCACCGAGAAATCCAGCTTCAAGTATTCCAGCCCGTTTTCGGTCACCAGTCGGTTCAACACGCCGGTGATATATTCATTCCAGCCGGTTCCAAAACAGGCGGTGTATTTGTCCGAGTCGTCAATCACCAGTGAAATTGGCCTCCCATTTTTATCCTTCACGAACCATTCGGGATGCGCCTGATAAACTTTGCTGTCAGTGGCCGCCGTCCCGATGCTGACCCATAAACCCGGTTTCATGCCAAGAGATTTGACATAATCGAAGACCGGCTTTAAACCATGCGGAAACTTGGATTTGTCAACGCCCCAGTCGCCGTAGCTGTCCTGCCAGCCATCATCAATCACAAACTCCTTCATGCCCGCCGCCGCCGCCGCCTTGGCCAGTTCCATGATGAGTTTTTCTTTGATGTCTTTCTTGAACGGATTCCAGGTGTTGTAAACAAAAGTGGGTTTCTCCTTCAACTCCGAGAGGCGGATGCCCATATGTTTGCGAACAAAGTCCGGCACAGCGGTGTTCAGCATTTCATCGGGATCTTTGTGTCCGTTGTAAACCATGGTGAACACCTGCGGCGTTTCAAACGCTTCACCAGGCTTGAGCCATTTGCGAAACGGAAACCGGGCGTCCTTGTGCGTCAACCCGCTGCAAATCGTCGGGCCGTCCCAGAACACCGAAGTGTGTTTCATCACGCCCGCAGCTTCATTGCCGATGACAACGCCCGCTTGCCAGTCCGCGTTATGAACGATCACCAGAGCATCCTGCATGTTTCCATCGTAAGGTCCGATGGACCGCCGCCGCCCATAGTCACTATAAATCCAACTGAACGTAGTCGCCCAATATCTAGTGACGCTGAATTTCTCCACGTCCACCGATTCCAAGGCCACTTCCGCATCGGCCAGATTTTTTACCACCAGATTTTTGCGGATCACCGGCAAATCGGGATAGAGCAAATAATTTATTGTGACTTCAATCTTTTTGTCCGCGCTCAAAAGCGTCACCGCCGCACCATCGCCCGCACGAGCATCGCTGATGGTTTTCACCGTCACCAAGCTCCAGTCATTTGTGCCGGAATAAACAACTCCATTTATCTCAAACTGAAAATCCGCGTTGATTGGCTGAAAATATTTGAACTCGCCGCGCACCGGTTGGTAGAACGTCGTCAGAAAACTGCCCGAGGAAGCTGGCAATTGAATCGTCCGTTGCACCAGCCCGTTGTTCAGCTTCAATTCAGTCTTCGTCCATTTGGCGAATGGTGCGGCAACCGCACTTGTGGCGATTAAAGCACCGATGATTAAAATCGCGAGGAGCTTGTTCATAATTTTATGTTTGCACCAATTTTAGAATTTCGCGTTATCTGATGGTAAACCGAAACGCAGCGTTCCAACATTTCCGGGAGATTGCCTTGCCAGCCATGTCCTTGAACAATCACCACACCTCGATAGCCACCAGCGGTAAGCGTTTCAAAAACTGGCGACAGCGGCAACTCACCTTCATCCAGCGGAAAGTGCGCGCACTTCGCGCGTGAACCCACCGCGACGCGACGGCAACCACAAACATTGAAACTGGAAATTTCCGAAACGCACGCGGCAAGCTGACTTACCACACCGGCTGGTTCACTGACGGCATAAACGTGAGACGTGGCGTAGAGATACGAAAGGCGCGGATGATTGATTTTACGGACGATTCGCGCGGCGTGCGCGGGCATTTCCAGCGGATAAAACGAATGGGGATAAAGCGCGACATCCATTCCGCGTCGGTCGGCAATGGCGAGCAATGTTTCCAATTGCGCGCGGATGGCATCGTCCAAATTACGCGGCAGACAATTGGAATCACTGCATTTGAAACTCAACTCAATGCGCGGCACGCCCTCAACTTCGCGAAATAATTTTTCCACACGGCGGTTGCTTTCCGACTCGGGAGCTTGGGCGAGGTCGAAGTTGGTGTAAATCCCGGCGAGCCGCAAACCATGTCGGCGTGGTTCGTGATCGAGTTGGCGCAAACGTGAAAAATCATCATCCGCCAGCGGATACGGAACGGCATAAATACCATCAAAACCCGCCGCCGCAATCGTCGCGCAGCGCTCCGGCCAGCCGAGTGAACGGTCAGCGAACAGCGTGTTCTCCATCGCGATGAGCGGCCAAGGGTTCATAGTTTGGGCGCGGCTAGTTGCATAGCACGTTTGGTGAACGCGGAAATTTCATCCCACTTTCCCGCAGCGGCGAGCTTGCGATCTGTGAGCCATGAGCCGCCCACGGCGATGACAAGCGGCAACGCGAGATAATCTCCGAGATTCGATTCACCGATTCCTCCGAGTGGCACAAGCCGCAAAGCCGTGTGCGCGTAAGGCGCGGCGATGGCTTTGATGAAATCAGCTCCGCCCGCTGCGGTAGCCGGAAAAAATTTCATAACGGGACAGCCGAGTTCCAGTGACTGCTCCATTTCTCCCGGCGTCAGCACGCCCGGGGCGAATGGAAAACCAGTCGCGACCGCATGGCGAACCACAGTAGGATTAAACCCCGGTGAAACACCAAAGTGCGCGCCCGCCTTGACCGCTTCATCCATCTGCACGGGCGTGAGCAAAGTGCCAGCGCCCACGGTCATCGCCGGAACTTCACTGCGGATGCGACGGATGCACTCGGCCGCGTGCGCGTTGCGAAAGGTCACTTCCATGATGCCTAGTCCGCCCGCCAGCAAAGCGCGGGCAAGCGGAACGGCGTGCGCCGGATCATCAATCACCGCAGCGGATAAAATGCGGGCGCGACCTAATTCAGTGACAAGATTCATGGCTTGGATTTTCCAGCGGCAACGATGGCGCTGACTTTTTCTGTGAGGATGCGGACGATTTCATCGCGCACGCGTTCGCCCTCTTTCAGATCGGCTTTCGTCGGCTCGCCGTTGATGCCACCGGAATGCGGATTCAGCGCGTGCCGCGAGCGGAGCCGATACCACGGTTTGCTGACCTTGAAATCTTTCGCACGTTCCATGTGCGACTTCGTGCCGACCGCCAGCGCGATTTCCGTTTCGCCTTTATCGGCATGGGCAATCTTGTTGAAGCCGGCTTCCGTCCAGTAATTCCAATAGACAACTTGGAGGTCGGGGTATTTTTCCCACACGCGATAAAACGCTAGTTCCGTCGGCAATTTGTTCGCGCCATGGCCGCTCAAAAAAATCTGCCGCTTAAATCCGTGCGCGCAGAGATGGCTGGAAAGATCGGTGATGACCGCCGCCATCGTGTCCGCGCGCAGGCCGAGCGTGCCGACGTATTCCGCCATCTCATCGGCGAATCCGTATGGCATCAACGGCAGCAGAATCGCACCGGTATTTTCGGCGATGCGCCGCGCGAAATATGCCGCCGTATCCATGTCCACCGAAGTGGCAAGGTGCGGCCCGTGCGCCTCAAGGAGGCCAAGCGGAATGATGACCGGCAGCGTGCGATCCAGCGCCGCGACTTCATCCGAGGTGAGTTGTGACCATTCTTTCATATTATTTTTGCAGGTGAACTTTCATCATCATCGCCGCACCGAGCACGCCCGCGTGTTCGGCGATTTCGGAAACAACAATCGGCACGCCTGCGCCGGGCGGATAACGAAAAATGTGCTGGTTGACGTGCTGCTGCACGTCGTTGAGAAAAAAATTTGAGGCCAGAGTTGCGCCGCCGCTCAAGATGATGATTTGCGGGGAATATGCGTGAACCGCGTTGACGAGCAGCCAGCCGACATTTCGCGTCCAGCGGCGAAGTTCATCCACGCACAGCGCATCACCCACAGCAACGCCTTCCTCAATGACCGTGCGAAAATCAATCGCGTGGGCATTGGTAAAATATTTTTCCATCAGCGTCGAAGGGATGCCGCGTTGCAAGCCGCTCCGCACCGCCAGCGCCAGCCCCGTGGCCGAGCAGGACATCTCCGCCGTGCCGCGCGCTCCCACGAGGCAAAGCTGATCGTTCGCAGTATTGATGACGAGATGACCAAGCTGGCCGCCGAACATAAAACGCGGATCGTTCAAAATTTTGCCGTCCAGCATAACGCCCGAACCAATGCCCGTGCCGATGGTAACGGTGACGGCCCAATCCACGTCCTTCGCCTTGCCAGCATATTTTTCGGCGTAGATGGAAAGTGTGCCGTCATTTTCCGCGCGCACGGGTAATTTGAAGCGCTCGGCAAAGCGTGGCACGACCGGATATTTCTCCAAACCCTTCACCTTGCCCGGCAGCAGCATCACACCGAGTTCGGGATTCACCGGCCCGGTGAGGCCCAGTCCGATGCCAACCGGTTTGCGCCCAATCTGCCCGATGAACGACTCCGCCTTGTCGAGTAACCCGCTGACGACGCCATCAATGTCTGCGTTCTTCGGCGACTCAAAAATATCCTGCGCGAGAAAATTCGCGTCCGGCGTCACCGCTCCGAGCTTGATGCGCGTGCCGCCCCAGTCAATGCCTAGATAATAGGGTTGGTCGCTCATGGAGTTTCGAGAACAGCCCCATTCTCGCGTAGCGTGTGCTGCAATTCTTTCACGGAAAGTTCCTGTGGAACTTTCTTTTCCTTCACCATCATCGCCGCCGCCGTGCCGACGGCCTGCCCCATCGCCATGCACTGCGCAATCGAACGGACGCTCGCGTGCGCGTCGTGCGTGGAGGAAAAGCAACGTCCGGCCATGAGCAGATTTTGCGAATCTTTCGGGACGAGCGTGCCCCACGGAATGCCGACGCATTCTCCATCAGGTAAATACGCCCACGCCGTGTCCGCACCGCCGTGATGATCTTCAATCGGTGCGCCACACAGGCCGATTTGGTCGTCGAATTGTTTTGCGGAAAGCACTTCGTCTTTCGTGAGGCGATACTCGCCATAGACGCGGCGAGTTTCGCGCACACCGATTTGCATTCCAAACGTCGAAAGCTGCGCGCGTTCGTAACCGGGAACTTTGTCGCGCAGGAAACGGATATATTCGATGGCCTGCTTGCGACCTTCCATTTCCGCCTGTGATAAAAGTTCGGGATCGGTGGCGTTCACAATCGTCTCGCCTTTTTTGAAATACGACGGCAACCGCGTCATGATGGTGGCCGTCATGTGATCCACCGGCGTGATGTGGTCGCTGCCTTCTTTGCGCGGCAACGCATATTTGCCCGACTCCGCAGCGGCAGCCATGAGCGCGTGAAATTCCTTTTTCCCAATCGTCTTGCGCCGCGCCACGTCCACGTTGCACAACTTGAACGTGGTGGTGAGCGTTTGCGCGGGGTCAATCGCCCCGGCGAGTTCGTAATCAAAACCGCCGAAGTGGCAGAGGTCGGCGTCACCGGAAGCGTCAATAAAAACATCCGCCGTGAACGCGCGCAAACCCAGTTTGGTCGCAACGACGAGTGAGCGAAGCGATCTGTTCTTCGCCTCGACATCCTGCACCCAGGCGTTCAGCAGCACTTCCGCGCCCGCTTCGCGAACGAGGTCTTCCCAAACTACTTTGAGATATTCGGGATGGTAAGTGACGCCTGTGCCTGCGCCGTGGGTGTTGGGACGTTCGAGCCACGAAGCGTGCTGACGCAAACGCTCCATCACATCGTCGCTGATGCCGCCGACAACTTTTTTGGACTTCGAACCAGGCGTGTAAAACCCGTAAAACGTGTCGAGCACCGCCGTGCTTGTGCCACCGAGAAACGGCAGACGTTCGAGCACGAGCGTCTTCGCCCCGGCGCGGGCGGCGGCAATCGTGGCCGTCGCGCCCGCCGAGCCGGAGCCGACGACAATCACTTCGTAGTGTTTCGGCGGCGGGAGTTGTTTCGAGTAAATAGTCATTTTCTTTTCAACAAAGATTCCAGCCCGCGTCCACTTCCAGCACTTCGCCAGTGATGGAGCGTGAGGCATCGGTCAACAAAAATACGCCAACCGCCGCCGCATCCTCCACCGGAATCACGCCGCCTTCGAGCGGCTGTTTCTGAGCGATGAATTTCAGAATCGCGCGATCTTCCGACGCACGGGCGCTCATCGGTGTCCGCACCAGCGCGGGCGCGATGACGTTCAGACGAATTTTATCCTTCGCATAATACGCCGCGGCCGAACGCGTCATGGAAATGATAGCGCCCTTGCCCGCCGCGTAACCGATGGCGGAAAAATGTTTTGGTTCAGGATGAATGCCAAGAATGCTCGCCATGTTGAGGATCACCCCACGTTGACCGTTTTCAGGATGCGGCTTCTGCGCAAGCATCACGCGGAGCGCTTCGCGGCACATGCGGTATTGCGAGGCGACATTGATTTCCATCACCGCGCGCCAGCCTTCCTCGGTGCATTCGTGCAACGGGCCATCGCCAAATTTTCGCGCACTGATGCCCGCCACATTGTAAAGACCGTCGATCCGGCCGAACTTTTTGACGCATTTCGCCACTGCCGCCGAACCGACTTTTGGATTGGCCAAATCGCCCGCGTGCCAGCCTGTCTCCGCGCCGAGCTTTTGCAATTCCGCCACCAGCTTCCTCACGTTTTCCTCCGTCCGGCTCACGATGAACAAGCGATGGCCGAGCCGCGCGAGTTGACGCGCCGTTTCCGAGCCGATGCCAGTCGAGGCCGTGATGAGATAGGTGCGAGGCGTCATGGTATGCGAAAATTATTTCTTCGGCTTGATCGCGTTCGGATTATTTATCGCCTTGCTGTAACGGGCGCGCTGGTCGCGAATCCAGAGGTCGTAGGTGTCCCGCGTGTCGTTGAGGTGCATGTTGCGCAGAACATGGTGAGCCACTCCGCGCCGATCAAGTTCGCGTAGCGTGAGTTCGTTCAGGCATTGCACGATGCTGATGCTGGCGACGGACGAGAGTGGACAAATCGGATAAGTGCCGGTCTTGCCTTCGACAGTGACCGTGGTGTCGCCGACGGGCATCCCATTATCAATGAGTAGGCCACGACGGGCGCGGGCGACGACGTGGTGAAGGTTTTCGCCTGATGAATGTTTCGCGGCGGCGGCAGTGGACTGGGCGCGTGAGCAGAGACCGATGAGCGGATTATCGGGATAACGGCGAACCCATTCGCGGGCAATGTCAACGGCCGCTTGCGTCGTGCCCGTGGCGGTGATGACGACGAGCGGCTCACCGGGAGCGATGTCGTATTCGTCGAGCAGTTTTGCGCCGAGTCCCTCGACTTTTTCGATGGCTTGATTCACGCGAATGCCATTAGCACCGACAACATCCGTGAACGTCGTCAGGCCAACTTGCAGCAACGGATGAAAACCAGTGAGCGCCCCCATGCGAATGCACATCTCCTCGACCGCGAGGCGGGAATGTCCGTTGGCGTAAACGTGGACGAGCCCGCCAGCGGCAATGGCGTCGGCGTAAAGCACGGCCACGGCCTGCAAAGTTTCGGTTTGGGAGCGCAACGTGTCGCGCACATGGTCGAGTTGATCGGGAAAAGTCAGCATGAAAGTGATGAGTTAATTTTCTGGTGATGATCGAGTGGTTGTAAAAATTCAATCCACCAATTCGCGTTCAATTTGTTCGAGCGTCTTGCCCTTGGTCTCCGGCAGCTTGGCTTTCATGAACATGAAACCAACCGCGCAGATGGCGGAAAAAATCCAGAACGTGCCCGCCGCGCCGAGCTTGGCGAGCATGGTCGGAAAGGCGTAGGTCAGCGTGAAATTGCCGAACCAAAGCGCGAACACCGCCGTGGCCATCGCCGCGCCGCGAATCCGATTCGGAAAAATTTCCGCCAGCACCACCCAGCACATCGGCGCGATGGTGGCGGCATACCAACCGATGGCCGCGACCACCAGCAACACCACCGGCAGGCCGGTGACGTGCGCGTGGAAACACCAGCCCATCACCAGAAAAATAACCGCCAGTCCCGCCCAACCTGCCAGCGTCAGCGGCCGCCGGCCAAGCCGATCCACTGTCTGAAGCGCAAAAAAAGTGAAAATCAGATTCACCATGCCGACGATGATGATGTTCAGTAAAATCGCCGAGACGTTGTAGCCGGCGGCGGCGAACACGTCTTTCGTGTAATAAAAAATCACATTGATGCCGCACCATTGCACGATGAACGACAGCAGCACGCCGAACATCACGATGCGCCGCACGCCCGGCGCGAGCAGGTCGCGGAAATTCACCTTGTGAATTTCGTTGACCAGCGTGGATTCGATGTCAGCCACGGCCTGCGTTGCAAATTTCTCGCCGCCGAGTCGGGTCAGCACGCCCAGTGCCTTGTCACGGTCGCCGTTCTTGACCAGCCAGCGCGGACTTTCGGGCACGAAAAACATTCCGATCAAAAACAACGACGCGGGAACGGCAGTCAGGCAAAACATCCAGCGCCAACCATGCTGGCCGTTCCACGACATCAAGATTTCTTGAACCGTAGCTTCCGACGGGACGGGTTGCGCGACCAGCCAGTTCACCACCTGTGCGAGCACGATGCCGATGACGATGTTGAGCTGGTTCAGTGAAACCAGTTTACCGCGAATGGCCGCCGGGGCGATTTCCGCGATATACATCGGAGAAAGATTGGACGCGATGCCGATGGCCACGCCGCCCACAATGCGCCACGCCACGAACACCGAAAACGTATTGGCCAATCCCGTCGCCAGCGACGACACCACGAAGAGCAACGCCGCCAAAATCAACAGGCGCTTGCGTCCAAATTTGTCGCTCAAAATGCCGGCCACCAGCGAACCCACCAGACACCCCATCAAGGCGCAGCCCTTCGCCCAGCCGATGTCGCTGGCCAAGGTCAGGTTGAAAAACTTTTCGTAAAAAAGGTCCGCACCGCTAATGACGACCCAATCGTAGCCAAACAGCAGTCCACCGAGCGCGGCCACCAGACAGGCCGACCATAGGAAGAGCTGGTTATATTTCACATCGTCAATTGTGGACGCAGAGTTAGACTTTGGAGATATGTGCATAATATATTTTCCACCATCAGTATTGTTCTAAGAAGCGATGCCCGCGCGCTTCATGCTCGGTTCGCAATCATATTCTGGTTTGCGCGACCACGTGTGTTATCCTCCTCAGATTTGACGGGTAGCCGTGCTATCAGGCCGTTAGCACTTAATTTAAATTAAGCGGGGACACCGACCCAACGGTGTCCCCACTTTTGTGTTACCTCAAACCACTACATTTGCCGATCCTCCACATTTTTTAAAGCCAGAGGACCAGCTTTGCGGCGAGTTACCCAGACCCGCCGCAAAGAGTTTCACCATGTTCACGGATTGCTGAATATGTAGAACCGTTGATGATAATTCGTAGCATTCAGGTCTATATTTGTGAAAGGACTGGTCGTGATCGTTCCGCTGTTGATCAAAGTCCAAGTATTCGTTATCGGCGTGAGTGCCAGATTTGTCGTGGCCCAAAGACGATATGTTCCGCCGATCGCACCCGTGGACACGAGCGAGATATTACCGGTCGGCAGCACGCTAACGCCGCCGGGCGGGAAGTTCGGCGGAGTCGTGGAGGTGGCCACCACTTGCAGCACCACCGTGCCATTGGTAGTTAGAATCGTGCCCGCCGTGCCGGCCGCGAGCGAACCACCGCTGATTGTCGGTGTGCTATTGAACGCGCCCGAGCTGCCGTTCGTATTGTAGGTGGCAAGGATGTAGTTGCCGACCGGCACATTGTTTGACAGGCTCAATTGCACATCCGGTATGGTGCCGGTGGTAGCAATGGTTAACGAGTTGGTCAGCGTGAGGATTTGGAAGGTTGCCCCAATGAAATGTGATCCGGCGTTAAAGCTAACCGGACCGGCGATTGTGCCAGAGCCCCAGAGCGTAGAACCACTATTGACCGTCACCGATCCAGACCCCGTGCCGCTGCCAGTAGCATTGTTGACGCGCAGCGCGGCACCACCGTTGGCAATTGTGCCACCTGCGTAAGTGTTAGCCGCCGCAAGCACGAGTTCTCTATACCCACCGGCTGACGTTGCGGTAAGACCGCCATTGGAAATCTGACCGCCCACGGTGAGGAAGTTTCCGAGCGTGATGGTAGGAGTAGCTCCTCCTAAATTCACGGTGCCGTTGAGGACAAGGTTTTGGCCCTGACCACCGGCTTTGAAGCTGCTCCCGATGGCGACGTTGTTGGCCAGTGTCCGAGTAGAACCGACAGCGGCGAGCGTGCCGCCGTTGACCGTCACAAGGCCCGTGCCCAGAGGGGTGGTGCTGCCAAGATCAATCTCGCCGGCATTGAGTGTGGTTCCACCAGTGAAGCTGTTCATATTTGAAACCGTCAACGTCCCGGTGCCTGACTTCACAAGTGCAGTGCTACCGCTGATGGCAAAGTTGCCGCCAAACGAATAGTTGCCGGGGGCATTTACCGTAACCAAGCCGGGACTCACGTTGTTGGTGATGTTGACAATAAAGCTGGAGGCGCTGTCATCGAATCCAACGTAGTCACCGTCGGCGTAGGTGGTCGCGCCGCCCAAACTCCAATTGGCGGTGAGTCCGGTATCCCAGTCAGCGGAAACATTACCAACCCAAAGGAAGCTCGACAAGCTGGTCACGACCAAGTCAACCGACTGGTTGCCAGTATTATCCACAAGCGAGGCCGTCACACCGGGGGGCAAGGTCGGAAGCGTGAGGCCGGCAACGCCAGCACCACCTACCGTGCCTTCGTATTTGATCAGATGGTAAGTGCCAATGGCCCAGGTAGCCGGTGAAGGCAACAGAAGTTGTGATGTGCCGTTGATGGTCAAATTGGTGGCGTAAATCACTGGTGTGGCTGGCAGGCTGGTCAACCGAGCGAAGCTTAATGTAGCACCCGCACTTGAACCCACCGTCAGGTTTGCCGTCGGCAAAGTCGGTGCAGATGAAGTTGGAAGCACATCCAAACCAGCGTTGTCATCAATCAAATATGCACCGCCAGCCCGATTCAAGGTGGTGGTTTGCAGCGTTACATAGTTCTGCAATTCCGTTGTGCCGTTGTAGGTGTTCGTCGCGTTGAAGACGACGTAGTGGTTGGCGCCGCTAAATTGCGTGGACGGACCCACAACGGTAACACCAAAATTATTCGTTCCAGCGATGACTCCATTAAACGTCATCTTGCCCCATGATGGCGTAAAGCTCGGGCCACCATTGTAAGTGCTGGTGTTCAGAATGGTAAGCGCATCATTTAAGGTAATAGTTCCTGAATATACGTCCTGATTGGCGGTATAGTAGTAACTGCCAAGAGTATTGCGAATGTAGCCACCACCGTTGGTCAAGGTAATGTTATTAGGAATAGTCTGTCCTTCTGTTCCAGCTGTTAACCCAGAAAGATCCCACGTATCCATTCCAGATCCATTTTCGATAATAATTGGGCAATTGGTGCCGAAGGGCGGAACCGGTGTTCGCTGGAACTCGACATAGCCGCCGGCAATCGTGAACGAGGCTGCGGGTGAGGCATTAGTGGCGAACAAGACCAGCCAATTATTACCCACTTTTGTAATGTTATGATTCTGGGCGTCAATGGAGCCATAGAGGTTTTGCGCCGTTCCGTCCACCTGGCCTTTTTGACTAACGCCCAGCGACCAGACGCCATAATAGATACTACCAGGACCAGTCGGATTACCGTCGCCACCGATGGCCGTGTCGCCGGTAAACCGCACATTCCGCACGCCGGTCATCGGGGTGCCATAATGAGGACTAGACTGGCCACTGACGGCATAAATCGCACCGTGAGTGCTATCAATGCCGGAACCGCTGGCTGCTACATATTGAGTCGCATTTGTAAATATGTTTTGATTCAAGTTTATAGAACCACCATTGGTAACAGTCACCAATATGCTACCACTGGGACTACCAAAGGCAGAAGCGTTGGCTACAACCACCGTCCCGCCTTTTACAAAGGTGCCACCAGTGTATGAATTTGAACTACTCAACTGGAGTATGCCGTTACCTGTCTTGGTCAACGATGCAACACCATTGATGCCAGCGCCAACTCCGCCGTCGGTCAAAACATAGGCGATGGCCGAGTTGGTGATAACGACGTTGCCCGGCGTATGGTTGGTTGACGTGGTAACGGTTATGGGACTGCTGCCCGGCGCGGTATCGTCAAACTGCACGGGGGAGTTTTCAAAATATGTCGTCAGTGAATTGGCACTGATGGCGTTTGTCCAGTTGGCAGTCCCAGTATCCCAGGCACCATCGCCCACATTCCAAACCATCGTTTGCAGTGGTGCAAACACCAGCTTGAGTTGTTTGTTGACCGTGTCTTTAATCAAGCTCGCTGTGACACCAGCCACGGACGGCAAGCTGCCAGCCACAAAGGTGCCAGAACCACCCGAGTTATAGGACATCAACACAATCGTTCCCGCGGACAAAGTGCCGGTTGTAGTTACGTTAACCGTTACGGTTCCGCCCATGTTAAGTGCGCCTTTATCAACAATAACCGGGGAAGTGGGATTTGCGCTGGCCAGATTGAAAGTAAGCGTTGTTGCCGCCGAGGTGCCCAAAGTCAGACTGCTGTTGGTCAGGGATGTTCCTGTGGATGCAACGGTGACACCAAGAGTATTTCCATTCGCCACCGTGTAACTGCCTGCGCCGGTGCTTAAAGTGTTCACCGTCAACGTCCCCGCGCTCACCGTTGTTGCGCCGCTATATGTGCTGGCTCCCGTCAGTGTCAGCGCACCGGCACCAGATTTAGTGAAAGAACCAGTGCCGCTGATGGCGTTGGTCAGTGTTTGTGTCGTTGGATTCGCCACCGCCAAAGCGGCATTGTTGGTGATGTTGGCGGCGACACTGCCGTTCAGAGTGGAGCCATCGCCTAATTGCAATGTGCCAGCGGAGATCGTCGTGCCACCTGCGTAAGTGTTAGCGGCTGTGAAAGTCAGCGTGCCAGCTCCCGATTTGGCGAGTGAACCCGTCCCGCTGATGACGCCAGAAATCGTCTGCGCCGCAGGATTGGCCACAGTCAAGGCAGCGTTGTCAGTAATGGTCCCAGCCACACTCCCGTTGTTTGCCGAGCCGTCACCCAGTTGCAACGTGCCAGCGGAAATGGTTGTGCCGCCAGTATAGGTATTGGCATTTGCCAGCGTCAGGGTGGAAGCACCCAGCTTGACCAGCGCAGCGGTTCCAGAAATTCCCGATCCAGTAAAGCTGTAATTTTTTGTTGAGTTGTTAGTCACCACGCCCGGCGTGCGGGCTGCCGTCAAATTAACCGCGATGGGGCTTGACCCAGACGCCGTGTCATCAAATAAAACCGAGGACAATTCAACATAATTCGTGAGTGGGCTAACCGCAGACGGATTAGTCCAGTTAAGCGAGCTGGTATCCCAGCTACCACTGCCAACTGCCCACTTAACTAGAGGAGTATAAGCATAGACCAGCTTGACTTTTTTATTGACGGTGTCGTTTACGATGGTGGCCGTGTAATTCGCCAACGCCGGCACCGCGCCAGCTACAAAATTACCAGATCCGGCCAACGAGTTATAAGAAATTAGCACGTTGGTTCCGCTCAATCCACTACCGGTGACATTCACTGTTACCGTTCCATTCACAGTCAAGGTGCCAGAATCATTGACCACGTTGGCGGTGGGATTCCCCGCACCTAGGTTAAAAGTAAGCGTATTCCCACCCGTGGAAGACCCCAGCGTGATGCTGCTGGCCGCGAGCGAGGTTCCCGCCGTGACGTTCACGCCAAGAGTTGAACCATCCGCCGTTGCGAAGCTGCCGCCGCCCGCGCTGACGGTTCCAATGTTCAACGTGCCGGCGCTCACCGTGGTCGCGCCGGTATAGGTGTTCGTCCCGTTGAGCGTCAGCGTGCCGGCCCCGGCTTTAGTTATACCGTTGGCTGTGGTGCCGTTCGCAACAGGTCCGCTAACCGTCAGAGTTACGCCCGCATTGGTAACAGTAATTGTGCGCGCCGTGCCAGCTAGCGTGCCAAGGTTCACCGCCCCGGTCCCCCAGTTGAAGCTATTAACGGTGCCGACTGCAAAGTTGCCGTTGACAACCACCGGGTTGGCTTTGTTGAGCACAAGATTGGCTGTGGCACTTTCCAATTGCGTCCCATCGCCGATTGTAAGCGTCCCCGTTCCAAGGCAGCCTGCATTGTTTAGCACCAGCCTGCCCGCTTGCAAATTCAAGCCACCAGTGAAGCTGTTGTTCTGATTAAGCTGCACAAGACAGGGGCTCACCGGATTTGAAACAATCATCGCGCCAACACCGATGATGTTGTTGTTTTGAACACACCCAGGAGCATTGGCACCAGTGGTGCTTGTAAAAAGAGTATCCGCATTTAACTGAACCGTCAGGCCATAATAACTGTAACCCTGCCTATTGGTATTGATGAATGATGGTTTAGCCCCGTCAAAAACCAGTGTAGCACCACCTGACCCTGACCAATAATTAGCATATTGTCCACCGTTGATCAGGCAGTTGTTCGTAAGCCGTGCAATGTCATCATTCCAACTAGCAAGGTAAATCCGACAAATCATTACATTCGTTGAGTAAGGGGTGGGGCCGTTCGTTGGAATACCACCCGAAGTCCAAGTGGCGGCTGACGACCAGTTATAGGTGGTGCTGATGCCGGGATTTTGATCGCTAACCGAAGTCTGTTGCGCCGAAGCCGGGTTGATGCCCAGCAATAGTGAAGTTATGGCAATGAACGCAGTGAAATGCAGCCCAAAGCTTAATTTAGAGTTGAGATGACAATTGGCAGTCATACTTGTTGAGGGTATTGATTTCATGTGAGTTTTGATCTGGTATGGTTGGTCGAGATTGTTGGGAGACGTTTTGGTTGGTGGATGTCGTGGTGATTTAGGACGAAAAAAATGTAAATTTATTTATTCACGCAAGACGTGACCTTTTTAATGAATGAAGGCACGACGGCGGTGATGGCGGTTGACTTGAAGTGCATGGTGTTCGCGATAAATCTACACTGCACCGCAATTTCGTCTATTGGCCACATGGCCAATGTCTGAAGCCGAAGCGGGCATGAGGATTTTAATCCAAAAAAACTGATTTGCCGCTTCTGATTAAAGGGTTTTTGCACTTTTGCATTGAATCACTGAAACTGTGTCTGGCCAGCCGAAGGAAAAAATAGTGCGACAAGGCAGTTGACGAATTGCTTGCCCCCATGCCGCTGAACCGCCAGCACGAAACGTGGACGGCATCCCATCTTGTAACGAGGCGCACCGGATTACCTCAAACAAATCAAGCAAGCCACCGTGAATCGCGGACTTGATGTGATTTTGGAATTGCTGTCGAAGCGAAAACTGGCAAATGATCAGATGCTGCTCTCCCCGCGTGGTCACGTGGTGATAGTCGGAAGTCATGGCTAGGTGAAAGCTGTCCCGCGCCATACATTGACGCGCGAGGCAGGCATTCATGTCATGGGTTTGGGCAAAACGGCACCAACGGAACCGGCAGACACCCACGCTGCTCTAGCCGAAGGATTGCAGAACGACACCCTCCGCACGGTTATCACCTGTCAGTTCAAACACGCTGAAGACTCACTTTCCCCGTCGCCGTAATGCAATCTGACGCATCGGGAAAATTGGTTCCGATTCCATGAAATGAATCGTTATTTGGCATTGGTTCTTTAAATTATCCTCGAAATTTCTAAATGCTTTTAAATTAAAATGCGAAAAGTGTGTAATTCCCAACTTGCTACTCTAGCGTTGGACATGCGACATTCAGAAGCTAGCAATTCAACCCATAAAGGGGTGACAAGATCTGCCAATGATTTTCGGTGGGGCAAGTATGACCATGTTCCCACTTTCGCACTGTCCGAGTCGAAACCCTCAGCTTTTGAGCCACTTCTCGTTGGCATAGGTTAGCTTTGATGCGCCCCAGATGAAGCTGGTCACCAAAGTTTTTGACGTTGACTGGAACCAACTTTCGAGGGCTAAATCTCTGCGTTGGACAATCGAAATTAGCAACTATAGTTCGTTGTGCAATTCCCAACAGCTGACCCAACCGCCGTTGGCGCTGTCCGTTCCGCTATCGCGGTTCACGTCCATTAAAAGGTTGATATGACTGTTCATTCATGCTATGAATGAATTAGACAACCTGATTAAATCCATGCCCAAAGCGTTCAGCTATGTGCGTTTTTCGACTCCCGAACAAGCCAAGGGCGATTCGTTGCGCCGTCAACTTGAACGTTCTAAAAAATATGCCGACGAACATGGCTTGGTTTTGGATACGTCATTTAACCTGCTGGATCAAGGGCTATCGGGCTATACCAAGGAAAACCAGCGCAAGGGTGCTTTAGGGGTTTTCATCAAGGCCGTTGAATCCGGCTTGGTTCCCGAAGGCTCCGTTTTGATTGTGGAATCGCTGGACCGGCTTTCCCGCGCGACGGTTTTGGATCAAATTGAATTGCTGAGTTCCTTGGTGAATTCCGGCATCACGGTCGTAACGCTCGACAACCGACAAGTTCTCACGCGGGCGGCGCTCGACCAAGACCCCATGTTGCTGATGATTTCGGTGATAGGCATGTTGCGCGCCCACGACGAGAGCCACAATAAGTCTGACCGCGTGCGTGCAGCCTGGGCAAATAAGCGAAAAAACATCGGCGACAAAAAACTGACTTCTTTGTGTCCCGGTTGGTTAAAATTAGCCCCCGACCGTAAGAGCTTTGAGGTGATTTCCGAGCGGGTGGCACTGATCAAACGGATGTTCGAATTGAACGCCAAGGGCATTGGCCAATTGACCATCGCCCGCACGTTCAACGAGGAGCAAATCCCTGTCTGGGGACGCGGTAAGAAAAAGGGCAAGGGGTGGCACATGAGTCTGATTCGACGAATTTTGCGGACGCGCACCGTTTTGGGAGAATTTCAGCCGCACCGGACGGAAGGGCAACAAGTCATTCCAGACGGGCCGCCGATCCCGGATTATTTTCCGGCTGTCATAGGAATGGAATTATGGCAGCGCGTGCAACATTTTAGCAAACCGGTCCTACCCGGCCGCAAAGGACCACAGGTTAGCAACTTGTTCAGCGGCATAATCTGGGACGGTTATACCGATACGAGCATGCGGCACATGAGCCGCCCCAACGGTCGGGGTGAATATGCGCAGAGCCCTCGGTTGCATTATTTGGTGAGCGACTATGCCCGGCTAGGCGTCGAGAACAAGGGGCAAGCTTCTAGTTGGCGCTACGATTGGTTTGAGGCGCTATTCCTGCAATACATCGTCCGTTTGGATTGGGCGGCCCTGGCCAACGAAGCCGCCCCCAAGGCCGAAACGGAAATTCGTCAACGCCTGACGGCGCAGCAAGCCAAGCTGGACGATTACCAGCAACAATTGCAACGGCTTGGTGACATATTGGCCACCACCAACCAAGCGGCACCGCAAACGATTCTCACGCGGATTCATGAATTGGAAAAGGCGGCGGCCACCGCCAAGGACGAACTGATCGCCATCGCCAAGGAAGCCGCCGCTTGCGCAGGCAGTCGGATGATTATGCAGGAATCCGGCGACAAAATCAAAAGGCTGGTGCAAAACGGCGATTATGATTCCCGGCTCCGCCTGCGGGAGGAGATTCGCCGGAAAATCGACCGGATTGACGTGTATGCCAAAGGAGTGCCCGAACCGCTGATGAAAGAACAGCCCGTGTCGGCACCCGGTTGGCCGGCATTCCGAATCCGATTTGCAAACGCAACCGAACGCTGGGTGTTCTGCGAAAGCAAACGCCCGGAAAAGGATTCGGCAGCATTATTGGACATTGACCAGACCGCACCCATGCCTGCACCCGAAGCCCGCGTTCCGCATATTTATTGAGCTGCATCAAAAAATGCAGCCCGACCACTTGAAAAAATGATATTATCGTATTATGGTATTATCATAATGTTATGAAAAGAATACTGCAAAAAGAGGATGTTGCCAAAGCCTTGGTGAATTTGACTGCCGAGAAGGGCAAAAAACCCACGATTGCCGCGCTTCATGCAGCGCTTGGCAATCGTGGTTCACTATCAACGCTCATTCAGTTGGTAGCAGAGATTGAAGCCGCCCAGCGCCCCGCCACCGAAGCCGGTGACGCATTTAATTCATTCCGGGAGATTTGGGCACTGGCGATGGACGAAGGGCAAAAACAAGCTGAGGCAAAAATCAAAGAGCTCACGGCGATCCAATATACCTTGTGCCAAGAGAACGAGCGATTAGACGGGGCGGCAATCGCGGCCCAAGAACGGCTGGCAACGCTCGAAAAAGAAAAGTCTGACCTCGCCTTGGAGTGCAGCCAAGCCAAGGCAAAGCTCGAAAATCAGTTGAATCAGGCCCAGACCGCGTTGGCGGAGGCAAACGGTCGCACGACCCAAGCATTTGAACGATTGTCGGCACTCCAAAGCGCCCACGCCACCGAGCTTGCCGCGCTTCACGCCGACCGTGATGTGGCAATCAAGGCACAGCACGCCGCCGAAATAGCTCTTGCCGCTTGTAAAGCCCGCCTTGAATCCAAGTAAATCTTGCCGGTTCCACCGCAACCGGTAAAACAATCAAAAACAACCCCGCCAACAACGGCGGGGTTGTTTTTTTCCCCACAGCCTGCGGCAAACGCTCCGCGTTTGCCGCCCTTTCCCGGCGTGAAAACCATCCTGCGTATCGGTTAAACAATTAACAATCAACACATCAAAACTATGGCTGACTCGCAATATTGGAATAATTACGCCGACAAAAACCGCCGTGCCGGCTGGAATGACTCGAATGAACAAGACCGGGAATGGCACCGCCGCGAACAACAACGCGCCGAGGAACGGGCGCGGCAGGAGCGCGAACAAGAGGCGCGGCGGCGGCAGGATGAAGAGCGTCGTCGGCGTGAAGAGGAAGAGCGTCGGAACCGCCGGTAATCACCATCACCGGAGATCACGCATGAACCTGAAATTTTTGATTCCCACGCTCAAATCCGCGTGTCAACACGCGATTATCAGTCAGGAACTCAACACCACCGGCCCGCGGGCTGGTTTGGTGTTGTCCTTTGACGCCAACAACAATCCCCATGTGATATATGTGGAAGATGCGGCAAATTCCCGCCGTCCGTCGCACATCTTATCCGGCGAATTATTGCAAATTGAAGTCAAGAATCTGGCTGACACCATCGCCACGCTGAACCTTTCCCTCGATCAAGCCGCCGACCGGATGACTTTTACCCTGATTTCCAGCCTAGCCTCGCTCCTCTTTTCCAACAAATCCACGGACGAGCGCATGACCGAGTTGGCAAGCATCCTTAACTGCTATGCGGTGGACGGCATCGTAACGGCTATCGCCAGCCCGCCGCCGCCGCCAAAACCGGCGATGACCCATAGCCCGGAGAGAAACTAAACCCCAGCGTTTGATATGAATGAGGAAATCGAACTGCAAAAACAAATTGCGCAGCACATCGCCGTCGAACTGGAGGCGGCCGTCCCCGACGAGCCAGCCCTGTTTCGTCTGCGCTGCGCCTGTGCAGCGGCAAAGGGCATTGTTGCCCGCGCCAAGGCGGCCGGAACCGTCGAAGAGCTCCGCTATAACCTGTCACGGCTTGAAGACAATGATTATTCGATTTGAACCATCTACCAGACCGACCGGCTCCGCCGGTTTCCCCGGTCAGCCGGAAAACTGTGAATGTGTATGAACTATACCACATTAAACACTAACGATCTGCTCGCAAACATCATGGGGCCTATGCAGGCAATGGCCCTAATGGAACGCTACGAAAATCTGACCGCTCTAGCTCGTGCGGACGACTTAGAACTTATGCAAATCCCTGGTATCGGCGAAGCCAAAGCCGCTTCCTTGAAATCTGCGTTGACGTTGGCCGTCAAACTATCACAGGAAGTTCTCACCGAACCGCCCCTGCTCGATTCACCCGACAAAATCGCGGCTTTGTTTCGCGAGGAGTTGCGCTTGGAAACCACGGAAACATTCATCGTCGTGTTGCTAAACACACGGCGGAAGCTGATTAAATGGGTCCGTATCTCAAATGGCACCCTGGACACCTTGCTGGTGCATCCGCGCGAGGTATTCAAAATCGCGATAGCGGCGAACGCCGCCGCCATCGCGGTCCTTCATAATCACCCAAGTTCTGACCCGACGGCCAGCGAATCGGACGTGCGGACGACACGCGACCTGATCCGGGCCGGGCAATTGTTAAAAATTGAGTTGGTTGACCATATCATCATTGGGGCGCGAACCAGTGAACGCCCCAAAGATTATGTCTCACTCAGGGAGCAAGGGTATTTTTATTCATAGGAGCACTGAATTATGAGCCAAAAACCAAATGAAAACCGGCCGCCCGTGCATACCGCACGGGCAGGAAACATCAGGGCAAGCGTCTGGGAATCCACGGACGCCGCCGGGCAGGCACGATTCAAAGTCGTGATTTCCAGGATGTTCCGCCAAAACGAAGGCTGGCAGCGTGGACACACGTTCTACTCCGATCAATTGGCACCCGTCATTGAGGCCGCGAGTAAGGCCCAGCAGTGGATTGAGCATCGCCAGCGTCAGCTTCAATTCACACCGGCCGAAGTCCGCTGATAATCTTCGCGCGCGAACAATTAGTAGGCTCTGCCGGAGGGCAACCTACGAACGGAGCCAGCAAGGCGGAAGGCCGGGCGACAATATCGCCCGGCCTTTTTTAATTTGGAATCGCGGCTTCCGCCGCGTAAAGCAATCATCCAAACACCCGCTGAACAATCTTAATCTCGGTGCAAGCAAAAATTGAGAAAATGATTCCAAGGCAAATGTTTTTCAAATTGATTCAACCGGTTCAAGGTGAAAGCCCGCCAGCTTTTGTGTTTTTGGTTTCTGCTTTCCGCCACCGCAATTTTTTTGCTACAATTGGAACAGTCATTTGATGCCATGCACGTTCCATCCGAGAAAATGCTTTCGTATATGGGCTTGGCTGAGGCCGGCCTATGGGCGACTAGCGTGAACGACGGTGGCCAAGTCGTGTTTGTTGTCAAACTCGGCACGGACACCTTAAAGTGGATACATCGGGGGGTCTCCGTGAACATGCTCATTGGCCACGTGCAGGTCGATGCCGTGTTGATCAGGGTTTTAGGCTTGGAGGTTTTCGACTGCAAAACCAACCCGCTCATTCCGAATATGCCACAGGTGGAGCCATGGGAGGTCGCTGAGTTCGATAATCTGCTCGGCAAGAACCAGTTCACGGTTCATTTCCACAATGAACAACCATTCGTTTCAGTCCTCGATGCCACTGCGTCCCTGCCTCAGGAATCCATCCAGGCATACCGCGTAAAGCGAGCGCACCTGCAATTTTACACAACCCCAGTCCTAACCCCTATATTCCGTAAAGCACAGGTGGCTTTTGAACACGCGGTCGTTAAAGGAGCTACGCCACACGTCGAACTTTTCCGTTTCCCGTTGTCCATTGTAAACGCGATCTGGAACACGACTGAAGCCCCGGAGGCGGGCGAGTTTGTTCCCGACGATCCCATTGAAGGACAAAGCCACGAAGCATTGCTATTGCATGTGCTGAAACCTAATTTCGACGGCACAGTTTTAGCGTCACCCAAAATTCCAGACGGAAACAAAACACGCGAATTGTGTGACGTGCTGGCGCTTGCCGGGAGTGCCTTTCTGTTTGAAGCCAAAGCATTCTCGGTGTTCGACAAATCCACAGACCAAACCGTAGAGCGCAAGGCGGCGACGGTGATGAAACATTTTGAGAAAGCCTTGGGGCAGCTTCAAGGTGCGGCAAGACGTATAGAAAACGGCGTCGATATTCTTGCTGACGGGTCGCAAGGTAGGTCAATCGCTGGCAACCAATTCCAGACATTGCACGGAATTGTTGCGGTCTCAAACACGAATTTTGATTTGCCTTGGTTGGAAATTGGCAAGCAGTTGGCCGACGCCCAAAAGCCACCGCGCTATTATTACCATTTGCTGTCTCTGGCTGAGATTCAACGCATGGTCGCCTTCGCCAAGGGTTCACCTGACACGTTGAACCAAATGTTAATCAGGCGCGGTGAGGTAATTGCGTCATCAAGAGACGCTCACATTCAAAGCGATTATATCCCCGAAGTTTCATCCGTGATGAAATTGACCCAAGTCCCCGGAGACTGCATCGGTATGCGGTTTGTTTGGGTTGGCGAGGATGCTGGCGATTGGCTCGTTCCGCTTTTCAAGCTGGTTTACGATCAACTCCGTCAGCGAGCATTTTCTGGAAGGCTTGATTTCTATCACAAAATCGGCATGGCAAGAGGTTTTCCAGCGATCGGAATTGGGTTGGCAGCCCAATCCAGCTCAGGATCACTCGGGATGGAATGGTGGGTGGATTTTCGTCAGGCTCTTTTCCAGTCCATAGAAAATGCCGGCTTGCCGCAGGCCGCTCCCAACTCAGAGCAAATCCAGACCTTGAAGGAGATCACAACGCAACTTCCAGATTTGTTGTTTGCGGTTGAGTTCCAAGACGGTTTTGTTGTCGCTAAATGCGCGGGAGAGGGAATATAATTTCCGTTAATATAGATCAAACAGCCGCCGTCGCTGAGAGATTGGCCAGCGCGGATTGATGTTAGCGCTGAAAACATCTTGCGGAGAAACATACGCATAAAGAATATTTTTTTGGATACAGAACTATGAAAGCTAGACTTGCTACAATAATAAGCGGGTGGATCGCCATGTTAATTTTGGCAAGCCCGGCATACGCACAAGCACCCAGCACAATAGGCGGTGACGGTTTCTTGGCGGGCGTAACGAGCGGAGTTTATCCATTAGCTTCTTATGGCTATTATATTTTTGTCCCAGCCGATTCTGGCACCTCCTATCAGGTGATCGGCATCTACAATGTTACCAATAGCAGCGGAAGCTACTCGTATATCCCCACGAGTTCTTCAACAGCGACAATAAATGCAATTGACTCAGTTATAGGACCGCTTGTATTTAGCGCAACCTTTTCGTCAGCCAGTTCGGGAAGCTTTTACGAAACAGCAACTTCCTATCCCAGTGCGAATCAGAGTGGCAGCTTTGGGTTTTCATCCATTAACGCTCCCAGTTCAATTGCTGGCAAAACATTTACTTGCAACATTGTCAGCGGAGCTTCGCCTTTTTACACCAGCGGCAGCTACACCATTACGATAGCGAGTTCAGGCAACACATACACTGTTTCAACCGGTCAGTCTGGAACCTACTCTTATTCCACACTTAATCGAAGCACAGGAATGCTTCAAATGAATGACTCAGTCACCGGAACCACTACGGCTTATTTTGGCTTTTCAAGCGGAACCGGAGGCGGCTTTGCAATAAAGAACGCCACTGGCGGTTATCAAGTGGGTAATTTTGCTCTCTCAACAACCACCCTATCACCTAGTTCAATAACCGGAGACGGATTTTTGGTTGGCGTATCGAGCGGGGCTTATCCATTAGCCTCTTATGGCTATTTTCTATTTGTTCCGGCCAACTCTGGAAACTCCTATCAAGTGATTGGCATCTATAATGTTTACAACAGCAGCGGAAGCTACACATATACCCCTACAAGCTCTTCGGCGGCGACGATAAATGCAACAGATTCAGTGGGGGGGCCGCTTGTATTAAGCGCAACCTTTTCGTCAGCCAGTTCGGGAAGTTTTTACGAAACAGCCACTTCTTATCCGGGATCTTACCAGAGCGGTAGCTTCGGTTTTTCATCCGTTAACGCTCCTAATTCATTAGTAGGAAGGTCATTTAATTGTAGCATTGTCAGCGGGGCTTCGCCTTTTTACAGCAGCGGCAGCTACACCATTTCATTTGCAAGTTCAGGCAATACATACACTGCTTCTACCGGCCAGTCAGGAACCTACTCTTATTCCACGCTTAATCGCAGCACGGGAATGCTGCAAATGAATGATTCAGTCACCGGAACCACTACGGCTTACTTTGGCTTTTCAAGCGGAACAGGCGGCGGCTTTGCAATAAAAAACGCCACAGGTTTTCAAGTAGGTAATTTTGTTCTTTTGGACACAACGTTGCCAACTGTATCCATAACATCTCCCACCAGCGGTCAAATCTGGAGCAATGCGGTTTTCACAGTCTCTGGTCAAGCAAGTGACAATGTCCAAGTCTCCGCAGTCTATTATCAGATTTTAGGTCAAGGATGGAATTTAGCGACCACGGGAAATGGTTGGGTAAACTGGTCTGGCAACATAACGCTCACACAAGGAACAAACATTATTCAGGCATATTCAGTTGACTTAAGTGGCAACCAATCAGCCGTCAGCAGTCAAAATATGTATTATCTTTTACAGGCTCCGATCCAGGTTCAAACCAATGGCTTTGGCACAATCTCGCCAAACTATAACGGGCAAATGCTAGAAGTTGGCAAAACCTACAGCATGACCGCATCTCCGGGGAGCGGTTGCATATTTACTAACTGGACAGGCAGCCTTGTGACCAGCGCCGCCACGCTCAATTTTACGATGGCGTCAAACCTGACATTCACGGCCAACTTCATTGATACTAATAAACCAACATTTAGCATCACAAATCTGGTAGCGGGTCAGCGGGTGAGTAATGCGGTGTTCACTGTCAAAGGCACGGCATCGGATAATTGGCAGATGGGCAACATTGTTTACAAATTGAATGGTGGCGCGTGGAGCAATGCGGTGACGCTAAATAATTGGATGAATTGGTCGGCCGATTTAGTCTTAATACCGGGGACGAATACCATTTTGGCTTATGCATCAGATTCAAGCGGGAATACTTCGGCAACTAACACTTTAAGTTTTCAATTTGTGGTGACGAACCAGCTTCAATTGTTCACCACCGGCTTGGGAACCGTTTCACCAAACTACAGTAATGCGTGGCTGGAAGTAGGAAGGAATTACAGCATCACTTCAGCACCCGCAGCCGGTTTCAAGTTCACGAACTGGACGAGCAGCCAAGGCTGGGTATCCAATTCGGCAGCTTTGATTTTCATGATGGCATCGAACCTGACGCTGACCGCCAACTTCGTTGACACCAACAAGCCGACGTTGACGATTACAACACCAACCGCCAGCCAATTCTGGAGCAATGCCGTATTCACCGCAGGCGGCACGGCTAATGATAATTATCAGATGTCAAACGTCTGGTATCAATTAAACGGAGCCGGTTGGAATCTGTCCACGACCACCAACGGTTGGACCAATTGGACCGCAAACCTGAATTTGCAAGCCAGTAATAACGTCTTGCAGGCATACGCTGCCGATGCTGCGGGCAATCTATCTACAACCAGTTCGGTAAGCTTTACCTATATTGTTAGCGACACGTTGCGTGTTCAAACCACCGGTCTAGGAACTTTATCGCCTAACTACAGCAATGCATTTCTGCAAATTGGAAAAAGCTACAATATGACCGCTACAGCGGGGACAGGCTTCATATTTACGAATTGGATACTTTCCACGAACTGGGTCGGCAACATTGCCAGCAACAACGCCTCGCTTAATTTTGTGATGCAGTCCAACTTGACGATTCAGGCAAACTTCATTGATACGAACAAGCCGACGTTGAGCATCACTAATCTAACGGCAGGCCAGCAGTGGAGTAATCTGGTATTCACGGTCAGGGGAACGGCCACGGACAACTGGCAGGTTGCTAGTGTGCAAATTCAATTGAACGGCGGTGTCTGGACGAACGCGACCGGCACGATGAATTGGTCAGCGCCTTTAATACTGACGCCGGGGACGAATACGCTTGCAGCATATGCCACCGATACCACCGGCAACAATTCGCTGACCAATAAAGTGAGTTGGCAATATGTGGTGACGAATTTACTGGTGGTGCAGGCAACTGGCTTGGGAACAATTTTACCGAATTACAGCAACTCTTGGCTGAATATTGGCCAGAACTACAGCATGACCGCCACGCCCGCCAGCGGCTTCGTCGTCACCAACTGGACGATTTCGACCAACTGGATTGGTGGAAGTGTCACCAACAATGCCACGGTGCAGTTTATGATGGCGTCGAATCTGACGTTGCAAGTGAATTTCGCCGACGTGACCAAACCGACGCTGACCATCACCGCGCCAACCGCCGGACAGAAGATGACAAACGCGCTGGCAACTTTCGTCGGAACCGCCAGCGATAATTGGAAAGTGGCCGGTGTCTGGTATCAGTTGAACAGCAACACCTGGAATCTCGTGACGGCCACCACCAATAATTACACCAATTGGACGCAGACTTTGCCGCTCATCATTGGCACCAACACTTTAAAAGCTTATGCGGTGGACTTGGGCGGAAACCTTTCCACGACCAACACCTTGAGCGTGATTTCGAGCAATACGTTCATGTTGCAACTCGCCTTTACGAACTCGTTGCCGATGACAACGAACGGGTTGGTTTTCAACCTGCAATTGTCCACTGGCTTAAACGGTCACATTCAGGTTTCAACGAACCTGATTGACTGGACATCGCTGACAAACTTTGTCGGCACCAATTCTACAATCATGTTCCGTGATCCAGCGGCAACCAATTCAGCCCGTCGATTCTACCGGGCGGTAATTCCTTAAAGCGATTAGTCACTGCCAAAGGATTAGCGATGACATATCGTTAGCCAACCGTTAATGTGTCCATGGTAAATCTTTACTATCCGGGGGGACGTATTTTGTTTTGATTTCAACAGCCTCTTGTTTCTTAACTTCCGCTTCGATGCGTGCATTTTCGCGCTCTGATGCCTCTTTCTTCAAAATAAAATCTTTACGCATTCTACGCACCCATTCGGGCCCAAAATGAATATGTTTTGAATTTTCAGTTCTTTTAAAGTCAGGCTTATTACTCAGATTTTGCGCTTTGCCAAACAGTCGCCCAAAAAACGGAACTGGGCCCTCGACCGGCTTTATGAAATCCAGAAACTCACATTCGCAATCGAGGTCAAAATCATCAGGAATACTCGCCCCATTATTTACCAAAAGTTCGATAATTTCTGCGGCGCGTGCCTCGATCCAAACCTGCAATTTTTCATTCGCACCCTCTACATTCGCCAACCATACATTCGATTGAGTGTGGCGAGGACTCTTCTCGACATCAGGTGTGCTTGGGTAGGTAAGATTATAACAAATATTTTTTCTGGACCGCCAATTCACCGGGTTGCAAAATGTCTTAAATACGACCAACAGCATTCGCTGTCCCCCGCGAAGAGCCCCATAAAACGCCTCTGAATCCTTTCCATCAATAAAAAAATCACCCGGCGACAACCCCGAATCTGCAAATCCATTGGCCCTGATATGTTCATTTATATAATGGTCCATGCGAAGGGCGAAATTAGCTTTACAGTGATAATAAACCTGGTTTTCGCTAAGCTTCGTCTCAATGTAGCTCTTGGTAAACCGGCCATGCAATATCGACTCAATTTTCATATTCATTCTCCTTCGCTCGCACTTGCACACGCACGCGAACTTTTCGTTTTATTCGTTCGACACTCGCCTTACGCAACGTCGAAAGCCTAATTTTTTTTCCAGCAATCAAAACGGAAATAGGTGTGCCGTCTTTGCGACGGCGGGCGACTTCAATTTCACCCCGTCCGATCTTTTCAATGATCTCGCTGTAAATGGGAGCGCTTTGCGCGATATTCATCTCCCGCGAAAGACCATAATCCGCCTTAGTAGCGGCACCATACGACACACGGCCAACTTCTCTTGAGCGACGCCCATGGCCACGACCGCTTTCAATTTGATACAGATTGCGAACCCGCTCACTGACCCATGCGAAAGATTGCAACCAAATCAGATGGCGCGGGCTAAAATCAATGCACCTATACCCATTCGAGGCACAGAAGGCACCATGTGTATGCGGGTGAAACCGGTCCCGGTGCCCAAGGAGTGAATAAGGCAATTCAGACAGATCAAATGCTAAACTTTCACCGGCCACCTTATCTGGTTGCTCATCAGGTCTGAGCAAACGAAAAGACCACTTCCCATTCGTTCGTTTTTCCGCAACACGAAGATTCATCAGCTCGGCGCCGACCTCCCCAATCCCTTTTAACTTCGTCTCAAATTCGTCCTCGGTAATGTCCGGCATTTCAGGAGCGGAAAGAATGAAACCACGGCCTTCGCGCCCTTTTCCGTGGTGATTCGTCATCAGTAGGTCACAATCATATTTCCAGTCACTAAAAGTCAGACAGCCAGATTCACACCGCGCCGTCTTCCATAATCGCCGGTCGGCATAATTGCGTTCCGCCGCCGCCTTTCCCTGTAGGCGATAATTATGTTTCAAAATGCGTCCTAAACGCCGCTCTTTTTGGAATCGTAATATCAGGAACATAACGATTACTTTTCGATAAGGTTGTTTATGAGTTCCACCGCTCGCTCTGCCGCCGTGACATCGCACGAAGTTCCACGGCTTAATTGCAGTGATTGGTTTAAGAGTTTACCCAGATTGGCAAGCTCGCGTCGGTATCCCGCGAGTGCTGCCAAATCAACTTTGGCAGCACTCGCGTTTAGGATAAGCGCGACTGCCTGCGCACGAACCGCAGGCGGCAATGCCAGCAATTGCGAGCCAAGAACGCGCGGCAAACGAATGCGTATCTGTTTGCTCACGCGTTTTCCTCCAATGGTGCTGCCTGTTGCTCGCCAACTACGTGATTTTGTCTCACATCGCTTCGCTTGTGAGAAAAATCACTGTTGGCCAAGGGGGAATCCTTATCGGATTCCCCCTTGGAACCCCCGTCATCGCCGACGGGTTTACCCTCGGCGATGATCGCGGCAATTCGCCGCGTTGTGACCGAGCGCGCAAGCAAACGCGTGCGGCGTTTATCAATGCGACCTGCGATTCGCGCATTTTCATCCGCCTCAATTTGCTGCATAGCAGCATCGAAGGAATTTTGCAGCTTTGCCAACACCCACGGCGGCAGATTGCCACAGCCGATAACATTCAGTCGCTGTTTCAAAACGACGGGATTACGCATAACCCGCCCCGCTTTCTGCTTTAGGCACAATGGTGCCGATTAAGATTATTTTCATAAAGGCTGTCTATCTCGTTACACCCAGACAAAGGGTCTGGACACCCAGCTGATTTTCTAGCGATCAGCCAAACATTAACGAGCGACAGCCGAGGGGAAGTTAACCCACGCGTTTTTGGAGCACTACCTACCGCAACGCATTCGGGAGAATCGGCACTTTCCATAGGACAGTGGGCCGAAATCTGAACCTAAACCTTTAGGCTCCCCGCTTTTTCTGGTCCATGTTTTTCAACATGCCATCCTAAACGGGCAACAGTGAATTTAACGTATTACGGGATTATTAATTTGTCAAGTGGTGGTCTAATCGGCGTCGGGAATGACACAGTTTTGAAAATCTCTCCAACGGCCATATACGAAATTGTTGAAGTAATCATTGTCGCTGAATCAAGTCATCCAAGGGTCTGCGTTGCCAATTTCAACAGTCAGAGCCGCGCCAATATAAAGTTAGCAGGCAGGCAATAAATGGCCGCCTGAATTGGTTTTTTTTAGTGAGTTTTCTCACAGAGCCAATAGTTAAAGTAAGGCAGGTTAGCGGTGACGAGTGAATTGTATGCTTCCATGCGCGGAATAATGGGAAACCATCGCAATTCGCACGGTTGCACCACCCAATGTGATGCAATAGAACACCCCGGCAAATCGGCATAATCGCTAATTTAGTCAGGTTGCAACACACAACGCTGGCAGCGTGAGAGCCCAATTTGCCTGCGCGCCTCCGGCGCGTATCCCCAGGCTTGAAGTTGAAATCCAAATTGTATGATTAAAAATTTGCTCTCCAACAAAACCGTGTCTGCGGCTTCCGGTGAATGTGTCGTTATCAGTCTGAAACTCGCAGACGCCGAAGGTCACCTCATCCGTTTATTTGCCCTTCTTTTGCTCGTCGCCAGCACCGCAATTTTGATTTTTGATTGGCACCGTAAGGCCGCAGCTACGCTCCCCAAGCATCCCCTGAACCGGTCCAAACATTCCCGCCGCCAGTGAACCAAATTACTTTACCCGTTTAGCTCCCGCTGTCACAATAAAACCACTGGCAGGTTTCAACCTGCGAAAAACCAAATCAATAAAAATATCGTTACCGAAACAATAACGAACAGTCATATTAATCCATCCTTCTCGCAGTTCGGCGGTGGCTCAGCTTTTTTCGTTAGGCCACAAGAACACACTGTATGATTCGATACATCAAACGATACTTCGCCATCCGAAGCTACATGCACCGGTTGAGCAGAGAGTTGGTGCGTCGATTTGACAAACGATCATTTTATTCAGTTGAGAACGTCACGCAGGCGGTTCAGCGTGGAAGACTGTCCTCGGCATTTATAGCCTACGCTCACGCCGCATATTGCACGCAGAAGGATTTTGATGTTCATTATCGGCCATTGAAGGTTGCGTGCAGTTATGCCGGTTTGCGTCAGACGATTGCGCGTCGGTATTTTTCTGGGCGGTCGGATTTTGACGCCAAGATGATTATTTCCAGATTTTGTCCGACCAGCTATTACAGCGATAGTTTTTATGAGAGTGGCATTGGGTCTCAATATGGTGGTCACTGAGTTGTGGCCTAACAAGTCGCCGGAGCCAACGGCTAGTATCGCTGTCGGTGGGTTCGACAATATCCGGGTTCACCACGTCGCGGTTACGCCGTGGCTCAGCTTTTTTCGTTAGGCGACTTCGCGCACTTGAAAACAGCACTCACACAATTACTATTCGCACTTGATCGTGTTCAGGATGAGCACCGCGAGGTTTGCGATACGGTAGTAAGAGATATTCTAAGACGTGTCATCACCGAAGCATTTATTCTTCCTCAGCCGAGGTTTGTCATGCCGACCGCTTTTGGCCTATATTCTGCCGTCGGCAACGCGAAAGTTCAGGCTGCATTAGAGAATTTCTTATCGCATCCTGATGTCCAGTCAGCTTTCGTTTCGCTCACGCCAGAGCAGCGGCTTGCGGCCTTTGAGGACATTAGCGTGAGATCAGATAGTGGCTTTACTTATGATAGTTTTTTCAGTCACGCTGGCAAGATTTGGCCAGTCGCCTAACAAGATTAGATGAGAAGGCAGTCGCCCGGCGCAGAGGTTGCGTTGGGTGTAACTTGACTGCCTATGAAAACAAACCCTACTCCGTCCCTCGTTGCCACCGCCGCCGCCTCCTCGCGTCAGACCGCTGGGACGATAAGGATGAAGCCGGAAGGAGGATTGCGGGGCTGGAAAAAAGAAATCCCGCAAACTCCGCCCGCCAGCAAAAACTCACCCACATCCCCCAAGTCCACCCCGGCACCGGCGCGGACAACAAAGCGTTGGCATTTAACGCTTGATTCTGTGTTCCGGCTGCCACATGTTCGACGTTAGCCAGATGATTGAGGAACGCCACAACATCGGACGGGCCAAGTTCACGCGGATGCCGCCACGCGGCAGCGGCCTCCCGCTGGAATCGCAGCTACCACCGCACCCACTGCCCATAAGCCTCCTCCGTCCGCAACGAATAGTGTTTCACCCGCAGCACCTCCCGCAACTGATCCAGCAATTTGGACTTGGGGTTGGCGATCACGAACGCAGCCTTTGTCGGGAACGCTTTTGGGGTCATAATTTCACAATCGGCAACAATCACAGGCACAAACGCAAACAAAACCCGACCATGGCCGGTCGGCAATATCCGGCGTTTTCACTGCCGAATATCTGTTAGGCACATCAGCGACGCGTTTATTACACTCAAAACATTATGGGAATATTCAGCACACTATTCGGATCAAAATCAGGCGGCGGCGATGGCCGCTATCGCTCGGACGAGGCTCATGCCACGAATCGGTCGCGACAGCTCACGATGACACCACAGACAATCGCCCAGCTCAGAAAAATGGGCGTCACCGACGAGAGACAGCTCAAGCTGGAGTATTTCTTCTACACGAACACGAAGGAAAAGGCGGCAGCTTTAGCCCAGAAGCTTACCGATTTGGGTTATGCTGGCGGCTTCGATTATGCAGCTACCAACAAGAAGGAGTTTGTCATCAAAGGTTGGACATCCCCCATGAAGATGGACGACAAAACGGTGCTTGATTGGACGGCCAGTATGTGTGATTTAGGACGTGAGCATGACTGTGATTTTGATGGTTGGGGCACGACACCTGAGCAATGATGTGTTTAGTTTCACATTTGTAGTGCGACAAAAAGGGTGTTTTTAGTAGTAGACTTCATTGGGGGTCTTAAAGCCTAGTCTTAGGCGGGGACGATTGTTCAACTGTTCAGCTATGTGATCGCATTGCTGCTGGGTAAGCTGACTCAGGTTGGTGCCCTTGGGGAGATACTGCCGGATAAGGCCATTCGTGTTCTCGTTCGTGCCGCGTTCCCACGCATGATGGGGCGTCGCAAAATAGACCTG
>Ga0208507_1000314_pt1 | contig 32910 bp, 25 predicted proteins | sample CryBogCBH12Aug01_FD_184626 | JGI IMG/M metagenome (GOLD analysis project Ga0208507, IMG submission 184626) | Freshwater microbial communities from Crystal Bog, Wisconsin, USA - CBH12Aug09.1 (SPAdes) (version 2) | ecosystem: Environmental > Aquatic > Freshwater > Lake | place: Crystal Bog... | reverse complement strand
CGAAGATGGACCGGACGGCGGGGGGCAAGGCGCTGTACATGCACTGCCTGCCGGCGGACATCACGGACGTGAGCTGCAAGGCCGGTGAGGTCTCGGCGGACGTGTTCGAGCAGTACCGGATTCCGACTTACCACGAGGCGAGCTACAAGCCGTTCGTGATCAGCGCCCTCATGTTCCTCACCCGCCTGAAGGATCCGGGCGCCAAGCTCGAACAGATCATCCAGCGCGCCCAGAGCCTCAGCCTGTAAGCAACGCGAAACCGAACACCCGCTCTCAGGAGTCCCGATGTCCCGCACCGTCGTCATCGCCATTGGTGGTAATTCCCTGATTTCCGACAATGACCACCGGACCGTTTCCGATCAGTACAGCGCCGCCGCCGAGACCTGTGGGCACATCGCCGACATGTTCCAGGAGTCGGACCTGCGGCTGGTGGTGACGCACGGCAACGGGCCCCAGGTGGGCTTCATCCTGCGGCGCTCGGAGCTGGCCGCGCCGGAGCTGCACATGGTGCCGCTCGACAGCTGCGTCGCCGACACCCAGGGCGCCCTGGGCTACCACCTGCAGTGCGCCCTCTACAATGAGTTCCAGCAGCGGGGCATCGGCCGTACCGCCGCCACGGTGGTGACCCAGGTGCTGGTGGACGCGAAGGATCCCGCCTTCGCGAAGCCGAACAAGCCCATCGGCTCCTTCATGAGTGCCGAGCAGGCCCAGGGGCACCGGGAGAAGGACGGCTGGGAGCTGGTGGAGGACTCCGGACGCGGCTGGCGCCGCGTGGTGGCCTCCCCCGCGCCCCAGCGCGTGCTCGAGCTGGGCGTCGTGAAGACCCTCCTTGAAGCGGGCATCGTGGTGGTGGCCTGCGGCGGTGGCGGCATCGCGGTCGTGGAGGACCCGGGGGGGAAGATCCACGGCGCCGCCGCCGTCATCGACAAGGACCTGGCCAGCAGCCTGCTCGCGCAGCAGCTGGGCGCGGACCTGCTGGTCATCTCCACAGCGGTGGAGAAGGTCTGCCTGGACTTCGGCAAGCCCACCCAGCGCAGCCTGGACACCATCACTCTAGCCGACGCCAAGCGCTACATCACGGAGGGCCACTTTAAGCCCGGCAGCATGCTGCCGAAGGTCCAGGCCGTGGTCGACTTCCTCGAGAACGGCGGGAAGGAAGCCATCATCACCGACCCGTCGCACCTCGGCGTGGCGCTGGCCAACCGGGGCGGCACGCACATCATCCCCTGATCCGGAACAGCTCTACCCCTCGGTCCGCCTCGTTGCCAGGAGATTGCAGATGAACACCACGGTCGCCAAGGAATCCCTGCTGCTGCACAACCCGCTCTTCGACGCGGACAAGCGCTGGCCCGCCCCGGATCCCGTGGTCTGGTCCTTCCACCGCCGCATGCCGGCCTACCTGGCCACCACGCTCTTCGATTGCCCGGACCTGGCCCGCCAGTACGGCGTGGCGCGGGTGCTGGTGAAGGCGGAGACCCAGCGGCTGGGCCTGCCCAGCTTCAAGATCCTGGGCGCCTCCTGGGCCACCTACCGGGCCCTCTGCGACCACCTCGGCTTCGAGCCGGAGCCCTGGCTGAACATCAATGACCTGGCCCGGCGCATCAGCTACCTCAAGCCCTTCGCGCTCGCGGCGGCCACCGACGGCAACCACGGCCGGGCCGTGGCCTTCATGGCCCGCCTGCTGGGCTTCCAGTGCCACATCTTCGTGCCCGCGGGCACGGTCCCGGCGCGCATCCATGCCATCCAGAACGAGGGCGCCACGGTCACCGTGGTGGAGGGGGACTACGACGCCGCCGTGGCGCGCGCCGCGGAGGAGGCGGGCGACCGCTGCCTCGTGATCTCCGACACCTCCTGGCCGGGCTACGACGTCACCCCGCGCCGCGTGGTGGAGGGCTACACCACCATCTACATGGAGATCGAGCAGGCCCTCCGGTCGGCCGGCATCCCGGATCCGGACGTGGTCATCGTGCCCGTGGGGGTCGGCGCCTTCATGAGCGCCACCGTGAGCTACTTCCGCAGCCGCCCCTGGCACGGCGCCCTGGTGGGCGTGGAGCCCGCGGACGCCAACTGCGTGCAGGTCTCCGCCGCCAAGGGCGAGATGACGGCCGTGCCCGGTCCCCACTCGTCCATCATGGTGGGCCTCAACTGCGGCCTGCCCTCCCCGGTGGCGTGGCCCCGGGTGTCCACGGGCGTGGACTGGATGATCTCCATCGGGGACCAGCGCGCCCGGCAGGGCATGCAGCAGCTGGCGACGGCCGGCGTGGTGGCCGGCGAGACCGGGGCCGCGTCCCTGGGCGCCCTGGCCGCTCTCCACGAGGACGCCTCCACGGCGGAGTTCCGCGAGCGGGGCCTCCTGGGTCCCGACAAGACCCTGCTGCTCATCGTCACGGAAGGCGCCACGGACCGTGGCAACTACCAGGCGATCGTCGGCCGCCCGCCTGAAGAGGTCGGGACGATCCTCACCCTGGCCCACTGACTTCGCTGGACCCTCACCCGGGCCGGGCCCAGCCCGGCCTGGGCTTGTGGCAGGTCGCGGGGAGTCCCTAGTAGCGGACCTTGTCCGGTTTCGCGTCCCAGGCCTGGAACACGGTCAGGGCCTCGTCCCGCAGGAGGTTCACGGTGGGCAGGCTGCGCTGCTGGAGGGGCAGGGCCACCTCGCGGTAGAGCCACTGGTCATCGAACTGGATGGCGGCGGCGTCCGCCTGGCCGTTGGCATACCAGATGCGGTCCAGCCGGGCCCAGTAGATGGCCGAGAGGCACATGGGGCAGGGCTCGCAGCTGGTGTAGATCTCGCAGCCCTTCAGGTTGAACTGGCCCAGGCTCGCGCAGGCCTCGCGGATGGCCACCACCTCCGCGTGGGCGGTGGGGTCCTGGCTGGAGGTGACGCGGTTCCAGCCTTCGGCGAGGATCCTCCCCTCGCGGACCACCACCGCGCCGAAGGGGCCGCCTTCGCCCGCCTCCATGTGGATGCGGGACAGCTCGATGGCACGGCGCATGAAGGCCTTGGGGTCGTGGTCCAGGGTCATGGTTGGGCTGTCCTCAAGAGGGGGGTTGGTGAAATTCTACCGAGGGCGTGGGGAGTCCGGGCATGTGGAGGTCATTCTAGGGATTAACCATCACCGATATAGATAATTGAATTAAATGAGGTTTAATGCGGTCTTGGTTGGTGAAAAAAATTGACTTATCTAGAGAAAAAATTTTATAATCATTCGTACGATCGCACCAGTGTTTTTGAGCCTTCCGTGTTGCTGCACACCGTCCGAGACCCCGGTCGTTTTTGGCCCTGGCTTCTGCAGACCCCCGTGTCACCATCTGAAGATTCGCCGGGAAAGCCCGATGCCAACTGATACCTCTGCCACACCCAGGCTTGCGATCAAGGGAATCCGGAAGGTCTATCCTTCGGTCATCGCCAACGACGGCATCGACCTCACCGTGATGCCGGGCGAGATCCACGCGGTCCTGGGCGAGAACGGCGCGGGGAAGTCCACTCTCATGAAGGTGATCTACGGGGTCATCCGGCCCGACGAGGGCGAGCTGCTCTGGGAGGGGAAGCCGGTGATCATCCCCAACCCGGCTCAGGCCCGGGAGCTCGGGATCGGCATGGTCTTCCAGCACTTCTCCCTGTTCGAGACCCTCTCGGTGGTGCAGAACGTGGCCCTGGCCATCCCGGGGGAGTTCGACCTGCCCGCGCTCTCGAAGCGGATCGAGGAGGTCTCGAACCGCTACGGCCTGCCCGTGGATCCCCGCCGGCTGGTGCACGCCCTCTCCGTGGGTGAGCGCCAGCGCGTGGAGATCATCCGCTGCCTGCTGCAGAATCCCCGGCTGCTGATCCTGGACGAGCCCACCTCGGTCCTCACGCCCCAGGCCGTGCGGAAGCTCTTCGAGACCCTGCGGCAGCTGGCATCGGAAGGGGTGAGCATCCTCTACATCAGCCACAAGCTGGACGAGATCCAGGAGCTCTGCCACACGGCCACGGTGCTGCGGAACGGCAAGGTCACGGGCATCTGCACGCCCGCGCAGGAGACCCCCAAAACCATGGCCCGCATGATGATCGGCGAGGACCTGCCGGTCTGCCACCATGGCGAGCCCGGCAATGAAGGCGAGGTGCGGCTCCGCATCGAGGCCCTGTCCCAGGCCACGGATGACCCCTTCGGCACCCACCTGCGCAACATCAACCTCGAGGTGCGGGCGGGCGAGATCGTCGGCATCGCCGGGGTCTCGGGCAACGGCCAGCAGGAGCTGCTGCGGGCCATCTCCGGGGAAGAGCCCCTGGCCGACCACCGCGCGGTGCAGATGTGCGGCGTGCCGGTGGGCCACTTCAACCCGGGGCGACGGCGGGCCCTGGGCATGTGCTTCGTGCCCGAGGAGAGGCTGGGCCGGGGGGCCGTCCCCCGCCTGTCCCTCACCGAGAACATCCTGCTCACGGCCTACCGCAAGGGCATGCTCTTCAGTGGTCTCATCCGGTGGGGCGTGGCCAAGAAGTTCGCCGAGGACTGCATCACCCGCTTCGACGTGAAATGCGGCGGGGCCGGCTCCGAAGCCAAGTCCCTCTCTGGCGGCAACCTCCAGAAGTTCATCGTGGGCCGCGAGATCATGCAGGAGCCGCGGCTGCTGGTGCTGGCCCAGCCCACCTGGGGCGTGGATGTGGGGGCCTCCTCCTTCATCCGGCGGACCCTCCTCGACCTCCGCAACTCGGGCACGGCCATCCTGGTCATCTCCGAGGAGCTCGAAGAGCTGTTCGAGATCTGCGATCGCCTCGTGGTCATCGCCAAGGGCACCCTGTCCCCGAGCAAGGTGACGTCGGAGACCGGCGTGGAAGAGATCGGCATCTGGATGAGCGGCATGTGGCCGGATGCGGAAAAGCCCGGAGGCACGTCCCATGTGGCTTAAGTTCGAGCAGCGGCCGGAACCCTCCAGGACCATGACCTACCTCTCCCCGCTGCTCGCGGTGGGGCTGATGTTCCTGAGCGGCCTGATCCTCTTCCTCGTCCTCGGCAAGAGCCCCGTGGAGGGCTTCAAGGTCTTCTTCCTGAACCCCATCAAGGACTCCTACGGCATCGCCGAGCTGTTCCTGAAGGCCACGCCCTTGATGCTCTGCGCGGTGGGCCTGTCGGTCGGCTTCAAGGCCAATGTCTGGAACATCGGTGCCGAGGGACAGCTGCTCATCGGCGCCCTCATGGGCGGCTGGCTGGCCCTGCGCTTCGAGACCAGCACCAGCCCCTTCCTGCTGCCGGGGATGATCGTGGCCGGCGCCCTGGGCGGCATGGCCTGGGCCGCCATCCCGGCCTTCCTGCGCACCCGGTTCAACGCCAACGAGATCCTGACGAGCCTGATGCTGGTCTACATCGCCGAGCTGGTGGTGTCCTGGCTGGTGCACGGACCCTGGAAGGACCCGGACGGCTTCAACTTCCCCCAGACCAAGCTGCTGAGCGCCACGGCCACCCTGCCCATCCTGCTGGCGGGCACACGGGTCAACGCCGCCCTGCTCATCGCCATCGGGGCGCTAGTGGCCGGCTGGATCTTCATGAACAAGAGCTTCATGGGCTACCAGATGAAGGTGGCCGGGCAGGCGGAACACGCGGGCCGCTACGCGGGGTTCTCGGCCAAGCGCTCGGTCTGGATCGGCATGCTGGCGGGGGGCGCCATGGCCGGCATCGCGGGCATCTCGGAAGTGTCCGGGCCCATCGGCCAGATCACCGAGCACATCAGCCCGGGCTACGGCTTCGCCGCCATGATCGTGGCCTTCGTGGGCCGGCTCACCCCCATCGGCATCTTCTTCTCCAGCCTGCTCATGGCCCTCCTCTACATGGGCGGGGAACAGGCCCAGCAGTACCTCAACCTGCCCTCGTCCATCTCCAAGGTTTTCCAGGGCATGCTGCTGTTCTTCCTGCTGGGGTCTGACGTGTTCATCAATTTCCGGCTGCGGCTGGTCCGGCGCAGGAAGTAGGGGTCCCCCATGGGAACGGCCTTCATCAGCTCGATCCTGTTCGCCACGGTGGTGGCTGGAACCCCGCTCATCATCGTCGCCCTCGGCGAGCTGGTGACCGAGAAGGCCGGGGTGCTGAACCTGGGCGCCGAGGGCACGATGTCCGTGGGCGCCGTGGCGGCCTTCGCCGTGGCCCACAGCACCGGGAACCCCTTCCTGGGCATCCTGGCGGGCATGGGGGCCGGCATCCTCATGTCCCTGCTGTTCGGCATCTCCGCCCTGACCCTCATGGCCAACCAGGTGGCCTCGGGCCTGGCCCTGTCCATCTTCGGCGTGGGCCTCTCGGCCTTCATCGGCAAGCCCTACGAGTCCGTGGCCCTCGCCAGCGTGACCCCCATCAGCATCCCGCTGCTCAGCCAGATCCCGGTGCTGGGGCCGGCCCTCTTCCAGCAGCAGGGCCTGGTTTACTTCTCCTGGGTGCTCCTGGTGGCCGTGGCCTGGTTCCTCTACCGGACGAAGGCGGGACTGGTGCTCCGGGCCGTGGGCGAGTCGCCGGTTTCGGCCCACTCCATCGGCTATGGGGTGGTCAGAATCCGCTATCAGGCGGTCCTGTTCGGCGGGGCCATGGCGGGCATCGGCGGGGCCTTCATGTCGGTCTTCTACACGCCCATGTGGGTGGAGGGCATGGTCGCGGGCCGGGGCTGGATCGCCCTCTCCCTGGTGGTATTCGCCACCTGGCGTCCGGCCCGGGTCATGATAGGGGCGTATCTCTTCGGCGGGTGCATGATCGCGCAGATGTTCGTCCAGGGTTCCGGAGCACGGATCAACATTCCGGCCCAGTTCCTGTCGGCGATCCCCTACGCGGCCACGGTCCTGGTCCTCGTCCTGATCTCCAGGAACCGCAGCACCATCCGTCTCAACTCACCCGCTTCTCTCGGACAGACCTTCCTGCCCGACGCCTGACCCCCCCAACCTTCCGCCTCCTTTGGCGGACCCCCCCACCACCTTGGAGGAACACCGAATGAACACCCGCAACCTCGCCCTCGCAGCCCTGGCCGGTGCCGTGCTCTGCAGCACCGCCCTCACCGCCGCCGAGCCCGTCAAGATCGGCTTCGTCTACGTCAGCCCCGTCGGGGACGCCGGCTGGACCTACCAGCACGACCTCGGCCGCAAGCAGATGGAAGCCGCCATGAAGGGCGCCGTCACCACCAAGTTCATCGAGAACGTGCCCGAGGGTGCCGATGCCGAGCGCATCATCCGCCAGCTGGCCCAGGACGGCAACCAGATCATCTTCACCACCTCCTTCGGCTACATGAACCCCACCGAGAAGGTCTCCAAGGCCTTCCCGAACGTGACCTTCTTCCACGCCACGGGCTACAAGTCCGGCAAGAACATGGGCATCTACAACGCCCGCTTCTACGAAGGCCGCTACCTGAACGGCGTCATCGCCGGCAAGATGACCAAGAGCAACGTGGCCGGCTATGTGGCCGCCTTCCCGATCCCCGAAGTCGTCATGGGCATCAACGCCTTCGCCCGCGGCATGAAGAGCGTGAACCCCAAGGCCGAAGTGCGCGTCATCTGGGTGAACAGCTGGTTCGATCCGGGCAAGGAGCGCGAAGCGGCCATGACCCTGATCGCCCAGGGCGCCGACATGATCACCCACCACACGGACTCCACCGCCGTGGTGCAGGCCGCGGAGGAGAAGCACAAGGAGAAGGGCACCTGGGCCTTCTCGTACCACTCCGACATGGCCAAGTACGGCCCCACCGCCCAGCTCTCCGGCACCACCCACGTCTGGGGTGACTTCTACGAGCGGACCGTCAAGGAAGTGCTCGCCAAGAAGTGGACCGGCACCAATGTCTGGGGCGGCATCAAAGAGGGCATGATCAAGATCGCGCCCATGAGCAAGTCCGTGCCCGCCGACCTCCAGAAGCAGATCGTGAAGCTCGAGGGTGAGATCAAGGCCGGCAAGCTGCACCCCTTCGCGGGCCCCGTCGTGGACCAGGAAGGCAAGGAGCGCGTCGCCAAGGGCAGCAACATGTCCGACTCCGACATGAACGCCATGAACTACTACGTCCAGGGTGTGGCCTCGGCCTTCCCCAAGAACTAGAGCACTGACCGTGGCCAGCGGGAGGGGGCTCCAGCCCCTTCCCGCCCGTCACGGGGTTTACCGGCATGCTTGAAAGGCATTGAAAATGGCCACGCTGCGCATCAACGGCCAGGAAGTTGTCACGTCGAAGGAAGGGAACCTCCTGGACTTCCTCCGGGACGAACTGAACCTCACCTCGGTGAAGAACGGCTGCTCGGAAGGAGCCTGCGGCGCCTGCATGGTGCTGGTGGACGGCAAGGCCGCCCGGGCCTGCCTGTTCAACACGGGCAAGCTGGAGGGCAAGCGCGTCATCACGCTGGAAGGTCTCTCGCCACGGGAGCAGGACGTCTACGCCTGGTCCTTCGCCCAGGCCGGTGCGGTCCAGTGCGGCTTCTGTATTCCCGGCATGGTGATCAGCGCCAAGGGGCTGCTGGACGCTAACCCGGATCCCAGCCCCGCGGACGTGACCAAGGCCCTGGCGCAGAACATGTGCCGCTGCACGGGCTATGTGAAGATCGAGAAGGCCGTGCTGGACTCGGCGCGGATGTTCCGGGAGCAGCTCCCGGTGCCCGAGGAGGCCGCCACCCCGCTCAGCGTGGGGGCCCGCATCTGTCGGACTGACGCCCGGGAGAAGGTGCTCGGCACCGGCCTCTATGTGGACGACATGAAGCGGCCGGACATGCTCCATGGCGCCGTGCTGCGTGCCCCCAAGCCCCGGGTGAAGGTGCTCGGCATTGACACCACCGAAGCCCTGGCCATGCCGGGCGTGCGGCTCATCCTCACCGCCGCGGACGTCCCAGGCGAGCGGCACCAGGGCCACATCATCCATGACTGGCCCGCCCTGATCGCCGTGGGCGAGGAGACCCGCTACGTGGGCGACGCCCTCGCCCTGGTGGCCGCCAACACCCGCGCCGAGGCCAAGGCGGCCGTGGCCAAGATCAAGCTCGACTACGAGGTGCTGCCGCCCCAGGTGGACCCCCGCCGCGCCCAGGACGAAGGCGCGCCGCGGCTGCACCCCAAGGGCAACCTGCTGGCCCGGACCGTGCTCAAGCGCGGCGACGTGGAGACGGCCTTCGCGGAGGCCGCGCACATCATCCGCCAGACCTTCCACACCCCGGAGACCGAGCACGCCTTCATGGAGCCCGAGAGCGCCCTGGCGGTGCCCGAGGCCGACGGCACCCTGACGGTCTACACCGGCACCCAGAGCATCTACGACGACCACAAGGGCATCATCGGCGTGCTGGGCGTGGGGCCCGAGCAGGTCAAGGTGGTCAGCGCCTATGTGGGCGGCGGCTTCGGCGGCAAGGAGGACCTCATCGTCCAGCACCATGCCGCGCTCCTCGCCAACGCCGCCCGCGTGCCCGTGAAGGTCACCCTGGGCCGGCAGGAGAGCCTGCGGGTCCACCCCAAGCGCCACGCCTTCGAGATGGCCTACGAGGTCGCTGCCGACGCGCAGGGGCGGATCACGGGCATGAAGGCCTACCTCCTGGAAGACACCGGCGCCTACGCCTCCCTGGGCGGGCCCGTGCTGCAGCGGGCCTGCACCCACGCCGCCGGTCCCTACAAGATCGCGAACGTCGACATCCTCGGCGAGGCCGTCTACACCAACAACCCGCCCGGCGGCGCCTACCGCGGCTTCGGCGTCACCCAGTCCTGCTTCGCCATGGAGTCCTGCCTCACCCTGCTCGCCAAGGAGGTGGGCCTCACCCCCTGGCAGATCCGCTGGCTCAACGCCGTGGAGCCCGGCGACGTGCTGCCCAACGGCCAGATCACCGACGCGGGCACGGCCCTCAAGGAGACCCTCCTGGCCGTGAAGGACCTCTGCGAGGCGCGGCCTGACGCGGGCATTGCCTGCGCCATGAAGAATGCTGGCATCGGCGTGGGGCTCTCGGACGTGGGCCGGGTTCGGATCCGCGTCCAGGGCGGGAAGGCTGTCGTCTACACCAGCGCCGCCTGCATCGGGCAGGGGCTGGCCTCGGTGCTCATGCAGTTCGTGGCCAACGCCTCCGGGCTGGCCTGGGGCGAGATCCGCGTGGCCGTGCCCGACACCTCCACCTCGCCCAATGGGGGCACCACGACGGCCTCCCGCCAGACGGTCTTCAACGGCGAGGCCGCCCGCCTGGCCGCCACGGACCTGGCAGCGGACCTCCAGACCCACAGCCTGGCGGAGCTGGAAGGCCGCGAGTACTACCGGGAATACTCCGGCGTCACGGACCCCATGGGCTCCGACAAGCCCAACCCCGTGAGTCACGTCTCCTACTCCTACGCCACCCAGGTGGTCCTGCTGAACGCCGAGGGCCGGCTGGAGCGGGTCGTGGCCGCCCACGACGTGGGCCGGGCCGTGAACCCCAACCAGGTGGAGGCCCAGATCGAGGGCGGCGTGGTCATGGCCCTGGGCTACGCGCTCACCGAGGACTTCCCGCTCAAGGACGGCGAGCCGCTCGCGAAATACGGCACCCTCGGCCTCTTCAAGGCCACCCAGGTGCCGCCCATCGAGCCCCTCATCATCGAGAAGAACTCGGACCCCCTGGCCTATGGCGCCAAGGGCATCGGCGAGATCGTCAGCATCCCCACGGCCCCGGCTGTGGCGGGCGCCTACTTCTACCGGGACGGCCAGTTCCGCACCAGCCTGCCCCTGGCGGGCACCCCCTACAGCCGGAAGAAGGCGTGAGCCTCGAGCTCCTGCGGGCCATCGTGGCCCACCCCCAGGACCTCGTGCTGTGCACGGTCCTCCGGGTCCGGGGCTCGGCGCCCCGCCACGCGGGCTCGAAGATGCTCGTGGGCCGCGAGGGCCGGCTGCTGGGCTCCGTGGGGGGCGGCCGCGGCGAGGCCCTGGCCCTGGCCGAGGCGGGCACCAGGCTCGGCGGGGCGCAGCCCGCGATCCTGGAGATCGACATGCAGGGCATGGACGCGGAGGGTCCCGCCATGGTCTGCGGCGGCACGAGCCGCCTCTTCGTGGAGCCCCTGGGTGACCGGACGCCCTACCGGGCCGCGCTGGCGCTGCTCGAGCGGGGCCTGGCCGCCCTGCTGGTGAAGCAGCTGGACACGGGGCAGACGGCCCTGCTGGACGCGGCGGGCGCTTGCGTGGAGGGCACCCTCCCGGGGGTCGATCCCCGCCACGGGAGCCGGGCCCTGGAACACGGCCTGCCGGTGCTGGACGAGGCGGGGCAGCTCCTCTACGACCCCCTGCTGCCGAAGGAGAAGCTCCTGATCCTGGGCGCGGGCCACGTGGGCACGGCCCTGGCCGCCCTGGTGCCGAGTCTCGGCTTCGAGGTCACCGTGGGCGACGACCGGCCCGCCTTCCTGGAGCCCCGCCGGTTCCCGGGCGGGGTCTACACCCTGGGCGGGTCCTATGCCGACATCGTCGGGGCCTTCCCCTTCGACGCGTCCACCTCGGTGGTGATCGTCACCCGGGGGCACCTGAGCGACCTGGAGTGCGTCCGGCTGATCCTCGGGAAGCCCTACCGCTATGCCGGCTTCATGGGCAGCCTCCGCAAGACCCGGCTGGTGCTGGACCAGGTGGCCACCGAGGGCTTCGAGGCCGCCAAGGTGGCGGCCCTGCGGGCGCCCATCGGCCTGGAGATCGGCGCCGAGACCCCCGAGGAGCTGGCCGTGGCCCTGGCCGCCGAGCTCATCGCCGCCCGGCACAAGTCCCCCTGCTATGACGCCACCCACGTGGCCCGCCGGGCCCGGCGTCAGGTCCCATGAGCCTGGCCCCCGCGCTGCTGCCCCTGCTGCCCGGGGGCGCCGGCGTCATCGCCTTCGTCGGTGCGGGCGGCAAGACCAGCGCCCTCTTCCACCTGGCCGCCGAGCTGGCCATGGAAGGGCGCCCCGTGCTGCTGACCAGCACCACCCACCTGATGGATCCCCGGGGCGAGCCCGGCCGTCCTCCGCTGACCTTGGTGCTGCGGCCTGAGCTGGAGGCGCCGCCGGGGGACTGCGCCTTGCCGCTGGCTGTACCGGGGCTCACGCTGCTGATGGCCCGCCCGGCCACGGAGCCCGGCAAGCTCAAGGGCCTCCATCCGGCCTGGATTCCGGCCCTGAGGGGGGCTTTTGCCATCGTCCTCGTGGAAGCGGACGGCTCCCGCCGCCTGCCGCTCAAGGCGCCCGCGGACTACGAGCCGGTCCTGCCACCCGCTCCCGATCTGGTGGTCGGGGTCGTGGGCCTGAGCAGCCTGGGCCGCCCCCTCGATGGCCGCACGGTCCACCGGCCGGAGCGCTTCAGCGAGCTCACCGGCTGCGCCCTGGGCGAGCCGCTCACGTGGGACCATGTGGTGGCCCTGGCCCACCATCCCCAGGGTCTCTTCAAGGATGCCCCGGGACCCCGCGCGATGATCCTCAACCAGGCCGACCAGGCCACCCACCTGCCCACCGCGAGCCAGCTCGCGGAGCTGCCCGCGGACCGGGTCCTGCTGACCACGCTGCAGCCGGCGGTCCGCATCCTGGCCTGCGGCCCGGGGAGGCGCCCATGAGCCTGCTGCACGGGGAGCTCGTCGTGGTGCGGGGCGCTGGGGACCTGGCCACGGGCTGCATCCTGCGCCTGGTGCGCGCCGGCTTCCGGGTGGTGGCCCTGGAGGTGGCGGAGCCCAGCGCCATCCGCCGCACGGTCAGCCTCTCGGAGGCGATGTACGAGGGCAGCGCCTGCGTGGAGGGCCTCGAGGCCCGACGCTGCGACACGCTGCCGGCGACCTGGGCGCCGGGCGATCCGGTGCCGCTTCTGCTGGATCCCGAGGGCCGCTGCCTCGACCACCTGCGACCCGTGGCCCTGGTGGACGCCATCCTCGCCAAGCGCAACCTGGGGACCCGCCTGGACATGGCCCCGGTGGTGGTGGCCCTGGGGCCGGGCTTCGAGGCGGGGCGGGATGCCCACGCGGTGGTGGAGACCAACCGCGGCCATGACCTGGGCCGGGTGCTGCTGGAAGGCTGCGCCGAGCCCAACACCGGTGTGCCCGGTCTCATCGAGGGCCGGGGCGGGGAGCGGGTCATCCACGCCCCGGCGGCGGGGCCAGTGGAGCCCTGCTGCGCCATCGGCGACCGCGTGCGGGCGGGCGACCCCGTGCTGACCATCCAGGGAGTGACCGCGCACTCGGCCATCGACGGCGTGGTGCGGGGTCTCATCCGCCCCGGCTTCCTGACCCGGCAGGGGCTCAAGGTGGCGGATGTGGATCCCCGGGGCCTGCGGGAGCACTGCTTCACGGTGTCTGACAAGGCCCGGGCCATCGCCGGCGGGGTCCTGGAGGCCATCCTGAGGCTGGGGGCCGGGGAGGCCCGATGATCTACCTCGACAACGCGGCCACCAGCCACCCGAAGGCCCCCGGCGTGACCGCTGCGGTGGCGCGCTGCCTGGACGAGGGCGCCGGCAGCCCGGGTCGCGGCAGCCACCCCCTGGCCCTGGCGGGGAGCCGCCTGCTCTTCGAGACCCGGGAGGCCTGCGCGGGGTTCCTGGGCGCGCCCGCCGCCGAGCGCCTGGTCTTCACGTCCAACGCCACTGCGGCCCTGAACCTGGTGCTCCTGGGCAGCGTCCCGGACGGGGGGCTGGTGGTGCTGAGCAGTCTGGAGCACAACGCGGTCATGCGGCCCCTCCGCCACCTGGAGGCCGCCCGGGGGGTCCGGCTGCGCGTGGTCCCCTTCGATGCCTGCGGCAGGCCCGACCCGGCCACCCTCCGCGCGGCCCTGGACCAGGGGCCGGACCTCATGGTCCTCACCACGGCCAGCAACGTCACGGGCGCCCTGACGCCCGTGGAAGAGGTGGCCAGCCTCTGCCGCCAGCGGGACGTGCCCCTCTGCCTGGACGCCAGCCAGTCCCTGGGGCACGGGACCCTGCCCGCCCGGGGCGACTACCTCTGCTTCTCGGGCCACAAGGGCCTGCTGGGGCCCGCAGGGACCGGCGGCCTGCTGCTGGGCGACGCGGCGCTGCCCCAGCCCCTCCTCTTCGGCGGCACGGGCAGCGCCTCCGAGCGCGAGGCCCAGCCGGACCTCCTGCCGGACCGCTTCGAGCCGGGCACGCCCAACCTGCCCGGGCTGGCGGGCCTCGGGGCCGCGCTGCAGTTCCTCGCCGACACCGGACTCCCGGTCATCCAGGCGCGGGAGGCGGCCCTCTGCGACGAGCTCCTCCGGGGCCTCCTGGACCTGCCGGGGGTGGTGGTCCACGGGCCGGGCCCCGGACAGACCCGGGTGCCCGTCGTCTCGCTCACCGTGGCCGGGCGGGACCTGGGCGAGGTGGCCCTGGCGCTGGACCGGCGCGGCATCTGCACCCGGGTCGGCCTCCACTGCGCCCCCGGGGCCCACCGCAGTATCGGCACCTTCGGCGGGGGCGGCACCCTGCGCCTCTCGCCGGGATTCTTCACCACCTCCGCGGAGATCCGCGACACCCTGGAGGCCATGGAGGCCATCCTCTCGTGAAGCTCACGTCCTACACGCGGTTCTCGGGCTGCGGCGCCAAGCTGGGCCCCGGCGTGCTCGAGCAGGCCCTCTGCGGGCTGGCGCAGCCCGCCTATCCGGAGCTGCTGGCGGACTTCTCGGGCAGCGAGGACGCGGGCCTGTTCCGCCTGGGGCCCCACCAGGCCCTGGTGCAGACCGTGGACTTCTTTCCGCCCATCGTGGATGACCCCCACCTCTTCGGCCGCATCGCCGCGGCCAACGCCCTGTCTGACCTCTATGCCATGGGCGCCCGGCCCATCACGGCCCTGGCCCTGGTCTGCCATCCCCTCAAGGCCCTGGGCATGGAGCCGCTCAGGGCCATGCTGGCGGGCGGCCTCGCTGCGCTGAGTGAGGCCGGCTGCGCCCTGCTGGGGGGCCACAGCATCGAGGACCCGGAGCCCAAGCTGGGCTACGCCGTCACGGGCCTGGTGGATCCCGACCGGGCCTGGCGGAACAACACCCTGGAGCCCGGCGGCAGACTGCTGCTCACCAAGCCCATCGGCACCGGTCTCGTGAACATGGCCCTCCGGGCCGAGTGCGCCTCGCCCGCGGCCCAGGCCGCCGCCGAGACCGCCATGGCCACCCTGAACAAGGCCGCCGCCGAGGTGCTGGCGGGCTTCTCCGTCCAGGCCTGCACGGATGTCACGGGCTTCGGTCTGGCGGGCCACGCCGCCGAGATGGCCACGGGGGACCGCTGCGGCCTGACCCTCTGCATGGCCCAGGTGCCGCTGCTGCCCGGAGTTCAGGACTACGCCGCCATGGGCCTGATCCCCGAGGGCACCTACCGGAACCGCGAGGGACGCCTGAAGTTCCTGCGCGGCGACCTCAGTCCCGCCAACCTGGACCTGCTCTTCGATCCCCAGACCTCCGGCGGCCTGCTGGCGGCCCTCCCCGCCGCCGAGGCCGAGGCGGCCCAGGCCGCCCTCCATGCGGCGGGTGTGCCGGCCTGGCTCATCGGCGAGACCGGCGGCGAGGCCGGGCTGGTCTCGATCCGGTAGTCATGGCCATGCTGCTCCTCGCCACCTATGCCTCCAGCCACAGCGCCCTGCGGGCGGAGCAAGGCCTCCGGGCCGCCGGGCTCCAGGTGGAGCTCATCCCCGTGCCGCGGCAGGTCCGGAGCGACTGCGGCTTCGGCCTGCTCGCCGAGGTCCCGGACGGGGACCTGCTGGCGCGAAGCGGCGCCCAGGACCTCTGGCGAGTCACGGAACCGGCCGCGGGCCAGCTGAGGAGGACCTATGAGCCCTACCTGTAGAACCCTGGATGCCCGGGGGCTGCCCTGTCCCCAGCCCGTGATCCTGGCGCGGAAGGCCCTGGCGGAGGGGGGCTTCGACACCCTGGAGGTGACCGTGGACGACGCGGCCTCCCGGGAGAACCTGCTGAAGTTCGGCGCCTACGCCAGGTGCCTGGTCGAGGCCGTGGACGAGGGTGGCCTGACGCGGATCCGCCTGACCCCCCAGGGCTTGGACCCGGCCCCGGCCCTGGCTGACGCCTGCCCGCTGCCCGCCGGCGCGGCCGGCGGCGGCCCGGTCGAGGTGGTCCTGCTCTCCGCCGACGGCATTGGCCAGGGGGACCCGGACCTGGCCCGCCTGCTGCTGCGCGGCTTCATCTACACCCTGACCGAGGCCGAGCGGGTGCCCCGGCGGCTCCTCCTCATGAACAGCGGCGTGAAGCTGGCCGTGGAGGGCTCCGAGAGCCTGGCCAACCTCCGGAAGCTCGAGGCCCGGGGCGTGGAGGTGCTGGCCTGCGGCACCTGCCTCGAGTTCTTCGGCCTGACCAGCCTCCTCGCCGTGGGAGGAATCACGAACATGTATGAGCTCGCCGGGCATCTCATGGAAGGTCCGACCCTGACACTGGGCTAGCGCAACGGGGAAAAGTGAAAATTGTGACCTCCTGCTGAAAATTTTTTACTGTTGCCTACGTCCCATTCCATACTTGCGGGGCGGGTGAATCCGGGATTCCGCTCCCCACCGAGGTGCCGCATGGACCACAAGATCGTGGGAAAAAACGCCCAGAGGCTCGATGCCGTCGCCAAGGTCACCGGCCGCGCCATGTATACCGACGACTTCTTCGAGCGGGACATGCTGGTGGGCAAGGTCCTCCGCAGCCCCCACGCCCATGCCCGGGTCACGCGCATCGACGCCTCCAGGGCCAAGGCCCTGCCCGGCGTGGTGGCGGTCCTGACCCCCGCCGACCTGCCGAAGATCAAGTTCGCCACGGCGGGGCACCCCTGGTCCCTGGATCCCGGGCACCGGGACGTGGAGGACCGGCTGATCCTCACGGACAAGGCCCGCTTCGTGGGCGATGCCATCGCGGCCGTGGTCGCCGAGGACCTGCTCACCGCGGAGAAGGCCCTGCACCTGATCGAGGTCGAGTACGAGGTGCTGCCTCACGTGCTCACCGCCGAGGACGCCATGCAGGAGGGCGCCCCCCTCCTCCACGAGAACCGGCCGGGCAACATCGTCAGCTCCTTCGGGGTGCAGTTCGGGGACGTGGAAGCCGAATTCCAGAACGCGGAGCTGATCATCGAGGGCGACTACGAGACCAGCATCGTCCAGCACTGCCACATCGAGTCCATGAGCGCCTACGCCTTTGTGGACTCCGACGGGCGGGTGGTGGTGAACTCCTCCACCCAGATCCCCCACATCGTCCGGCGCATCGTGGCCCAGGCCCTGGGCTTGTCCTGGGGCCGGGTGAAGGTCATCAAGCCCTACATCGGCGGCGGCTTCGGCAACAAGCAGGACGTGGTGGTGGAGCCCCTGACGGCCGCCATGAGCCTGGCGGCGGGCGGGCGGCCCGTGCGCTACTGCATGACCCGGGAGGAGGTCTTCATCGACACCCGCACCCGGCACGGCATGAAGCTCCACCTCAAGACGGCCCTCAGCCGGGAGGGGAAGCTCCAGGGCATCCACATGCAGGTGCTGAGCAACACCGGCGCCTATGCCTCCCACGGCCACTCCATCGCCATGTCCGCCGGCGGGAAGTTCAGGCCCCTGTACGACTTCCGGGCCATCAAGTACGAGCCCAAGACGGTCTACACCAACCTGCCCGTGGCCGGCGCCATGCGCGGCTACGGCACGCCCCAGATCTTCTTCGCCCTGGAGAGCCACCTGGACGACATCGCCCGGAAGCTGGAGCTGGATCCCATCGAGCTGCGCCGGAAGAACCTAATCAAGCTGGGCCACCAGGACCCCCTCACCAAGAACGTGGTGCGCTCCTTCGGCATCCCCGAGTGCATCGAGAAGGGCAAGGCGCTCATCCACTGGGAGGAGAAGAGGCAGGCGCACCAGGGTCAGACCGGCCACCTGCGCCGCGGGCTGGGCATGGCCTGCTTCGCCTACGCCTCGGGCACCCATCCGGTGGCCCTGGAGCTGGCGGGGGCCCGCATCGTCATGAACCAGGACGGCTCCGTCACCCTGCAGGTGGGCGCCACGGAGATCGGCCAGGGCAGCGACACGGTCTTCGCCCAGATCACCGCCGAGACCCTGGGGCTGCCCGTGGACATGGTCCATGTGGTGACCACCCAGGACACGGACATCACCCCCTTCGACTCCGGCGCCTACGCCTCCCGGCAGACCTTCGTCACGGGCATCGCCGTGCGCAAGGCGGCCCTGGAGGTGCGGCAGAAGGTGCTGGACGTGGCCGCCCGCCGCACGGGCCTGACCCCCGCGGAGATGGACATCCGGGACCAGATGATCGTCGAGACCAGCCTGGGCCGCACCGTCTGCACCCTGGCCGACGTGGCCATGGACTCCTTCTACGACCGGCTCCTGGCCGCCCCCATCACCAGCGACACCTCCGCCAACGTGCGCATCAACGCCATGTCCTATGGGGCCACCTTCGTGGAAGTGGAGGTGGACATCCAGACGGGCCGCGTGGAGGTCCTGGAGCTCTGGAACGTCCACGACTCGGGCACCATCATCAACCCCAAGCTGGCCGAGGGCCAGGTCCACGGCGGCGTCAGCATGTCCCTCGGGGCCGCCCTGCTGGAGCAGATGCTCTTCGATCCCGTCACCGGCAAGCCCCTGAACCCGAACCTGCTGGACTACAAGCTGCCCACGGTCCTGGATACCCCCAAGATCAACGCGGCCTTCGTGGAGACCTTCGACGCGGCGGGCACCTTCGGCTCCAAGTCCCTGGGGGAGTGCCCGACGATCTCTCCCGCTCCGGCCGTGCGCAACGCCGTCATGGACGCCACGGGCGTGGCCTTCCACAAGATCCCCCTCTACCCGCAGGTGGTGTTCGAGAAGTTCCGGGAAGCCGGGCTCCTGGCCGAAAGGAGCGTGCAGCATGTTTGACATCTGCGAACTCTGCGAACCCGGGACCCTCGCCGAGGCCAAGGCGATCTATGCCGCCAACCCCGAGCTGAAGGTCATTGCCGGCGGCACCGACGTGCTCATCCGGATGCAGCACGGCAGCCTGGCCGGCGCGGGCCTGCTCAGCCTGCGGAACATCCCGCACCTGGACGAGATCCAGCTGCTCGCGGACGGCACGCTCTCCATCGGGGCCATGGCGCCCTTCACCCGGATCTTCGAGAACGAACTCATCCGCAGGCTCGTGCCCGTGCTGGGCGAGGCCTCGGTGTCCATGGGCGGCCCCCAGGTGCGCAACGTGGCCACCATCGGCGGCAACCTCTGCAACGGCGCCGTGTCCGCGGACAGCGCCTCGACGCTGTTCGCTCTGGACGCGCTGCTGAAGCTGGAGACCGCCGGGGGCGAGCGCATCATCCCCATGCGCGACTTCTACGCGGGGCCCGGCAAGGTGAACCTGCTGCCCGGCGAGCTGCTCGTCGCCATCCTCATCCCCCGCGAGGGCTACGAGGGCATGGGTGGCCACTACATCAAGTTCGCGCCCCGGAAGGCCATGGACATCGCCACCCTGGGCGTCGCCGTGGTGTGCAGGATCCGGGAGAACCGCTTCGAGGACCTCCGCATCGGCCTGGGCGTGGCCGCGCCCGTGCCGGTGCGCTGCTTCGAGGCCGAGGCCTACGCCAAGGGTCGCGAGGTGACCTGGGAGTGCGTCCAGGAGATCGCCCGGCTGGCCCTGAAGCCCGCCAAGGCCCGCTCCTCCTGGCGCGCCTCCAAGGACTACCGGGAACACCTGATCGAAGTGCTGGCCCAGCGCGCGGTGGCCGAAGCCGTGAAGCGGGGAGGAGGTTGCTGTGCTGACTAAGAACACCGCAGGCGTGAAGGCCCGGAAGCGGCTCTGCATGACCGTGAACGGGCGGGCCGTGGAGATCGAGATCGACATCCGCGAGTCCCTCCTGGACGTGCTGCGGGATCGTCTGCAGTTCACGGGTGTGAAGCAGGGCTGCTCGGTGGGTGAGTGCGGGGCCTGCACGGTCCTGCTCGACGGCACCCCCGTGAATTCCTGCATCTACCTGGCGGCCTGGGCCCACGGGAAGTCGGTCGTCACCATCGAAGGCCTCGCCCAGGACGGGCAGCTCACGCCGGTCCAGGAAGCCTTCGTGGAGGAGGGCGCCATCCAGTGCGGCTTCTGCACGCCGGGGGTCGTGCTCTCCGCCACCGCCATGGTGGACAGCGGGAAGGCCTTCACCCATGACGAAGTGCGCCGGGAGCTGTCCGGCCACCTCTGCCGCTGCACCGGCTACCAGAAGATCGTGGACGCCGCCGAACGGGCCCTGCGCGAGGCGGAGATCGCCGCCGACGAGCACCCGGTCTAACCCTCGCTTCACCCCGCTAGGAGTCCCCGTGATCGGCGCCTCTTCCATCCGGAAGGAAGGCCGTGCCAAAGTCCTCGGCACCGCTATCTACACCGACGACAAGTTCATGCCCGGCGCCCTCCACGGGCTCACGGTGCGCTCCGAGGTCCCCCGCGGCATCCTGCGGGCGATCCACTTCGGGGATGGCATCCCCTGGGAGGAGTTCACCCTCGTCACCGCGGAGGACATTCCCGGCACGAACCTGGTGGCCTCCGTGGTGGATGACCAGCCCTTCCTCGTCGGGATCGGCCAGGAGATCACCCACTCCCAGCAGGCGGTGCTCCTGCTGGCCCACTCGGACAGGTTCCTCGCCGAGAAGGCCCGGCGGGCCGTGCGCCTGGATATCGAGGAGCTGCCCGCGGTGCTGGACATCCAGAGCTCCCTGGACCTGCAGCCGCTGATCTACGGCGCTGACAACCTCCTGAAGGAGATCCGCATCGCCAAGGGCGATCCGGCTCCCGTCTGGGCCCAGGCGGCCCACGTCATCGAGGGCGAGTACCGCACCGGGGCCCAGGAGCAGATGTACATCGAGCCCAACGCCATGCTGTCCGTGGTGGAGCCCCGGGACGGGGCCCTGCAGGTGACGGTCTGGGGCTCGCTGCAGTGCCCCTACTACGTGCACGGCGCCCTCCGGCAGCTCTTCGGCCTGTCCGAGAAGCAGGTGCGGGTGGTGGCCATGGAGATGGGCGGCGCCTTCGGCGGCAAGGAGGACTACCCCTCGGTGAACGGCGGCCACGCGGCCCTGCTGGCCTGGAAGAGCGGCCGGCCCGTGAAGCTGATCTACGACCGCGAGGAGGACCTGGCCTGCACCACCAAGCGGCACCCGTCCCGCACCCGGCTCCGCACGGCCTTCGACGCGGAGGGCAACCTGCTGGCCCTGGAGGCGGACTTCATCCTCGACGGCGGCGCCTACGCCACGCTCTCGCCGGTGGTGCTCAGCCGCGGCGCCGTGCACGCGGCCAGTGTCTACCGCTGCCCCCATGTGCGGATCCACGCCCGGGCCGTGGCCACCAACACGCCGCCACCCGGGGCCTTCCGCGGCTTCGGCGCCCCCCAGAGCCTCTTCGCCATGGAGCGCCACATGGACGTGTGCGCCCGGAAGCTGGGCCTGGATGCCGTGGAGCTGCGCCGCAAGAACTTCCTCCGCCTGGGCGACACCATGGCCACGGGCCAGGTGATCCGCGAGGACCTGGACCTGGCCGGCATCATGGACCGCGCCCTGGCCGCCATCGGCTACCACGACAAGCGCGCCGCCTTCGCCCTCACCAACCAGGAGGACGGCCCCATCAAGCGGGGCGTGGGCTTCTCGGTCTTCATGCACGGCTGCGGCTTCACGGGCAACGGCGAGTCCCACGTGGCCTCCGTGGCCGGGGTCGAGGGCCTGGCGGACGGCACCGTGGCGGTGCTGGCCGCTTCCACCGAGATGGGGCAGGGCAAGAACACGGTCTTCGCCCAGATCGTGGCCGAGGCCCTGCACCTGCCCGTGGAGCTGGTGGACACCGCCCAGGTGGACACGGACCACGTGCCCAACAGCGGCCCCACCGTGGCCTCCCGCAGCACCATGATGGTGGGCCGGATCCTGGAGGACGCGGCCATCGGGTTCAAGCAGGCCCTGGTCCAGCAGGGCTTCCTGGCGGAGCCCTACACCCCCGAGTCTTTCCAGACCGCCGTGGCCAAGGCCGTGGCCGCCCTGGGCACCCTTCGGTGCTATGGCCAGTACCACCGTCCCCCCAACATCCAGTGGGACGATGTCAACTACCGGGGCGATGCCTACCCCACCTACTCCTGGGCCTGCTATGCCGCCGAAGTGGCCGTGGACCTGGACACCTGCGAGGTGAAGGTGGCGGACTTCGCCGCGGTGCAGGAGGTGGGCCGCGTGGTCAATCCCACCCTGGCCGCCGGCCAGATCGAGGGCGGCGTGGCCCAGGGCATCGGCTGGGGCCTCTGGGAAGAGGTCACCATGCAGCGCGGCCGCATGATCAACAACCAGATGACCAACTACATCATCCCCACCAGCGTGGACCTGCCGCGCATCCAGGTGATCTTCCTGGAGAATGCCCACGCGGGCGGTCCCGGCGGGGCCAAGGGCATCGGCGAGCTGCCCATGGACGGGCCGGCGCCCGCGGTGGTGAACGCCCTGGAGAACGCGCTGGGCACCCTGCGCCTGGACGAGGTGCCCATGACTCCGGACCGGCTCCTGGAGCGCTGCGAGGAGGTGACCCATGGCTGACCGCATCGACCTGGTGCTGCAGGTCAATGGCGCGGAGCACCGCGTCAGCGTCCATCCCTTCGCCCGGCTCCTGGACGTGCTCCGCGAGGACCTGCGCCTCACGGGCACCAAGGAGGGCTGCGGCGAGGGTGAGTGCGGCGCCTGCACGGTGCTGCTCAACGGCCGGGTGGTGAACAGCTGTCTCGTGCCAGCGGCGCAGGCCCAGGGCGCGGTGGTGGTCACCGTGGAGGGCCTGGCCGAGGGCGAGCGCCTGTCCAGCCTCCAGGCCGCCTTCCTGGCCCACAATGGGGCCCAGTGCGGCTTCTGCACGCCGGGCATGCTGCTCTCGGCCACGGACCTCATCAACCGCTGCCCCAACCCCAGCGATGACCAGATCCGCGACGGCCTGGCCGGGAACCTCTGTCGCTGCACCGGCTACGCCAAGATCCTGGACGCGGTGCACACCGCCGCCAGCCGGGAGGCCAGCCGATGAGAGGCTACCTGCCCGACTTCGACGTCCGCGTGCCCGCCAGCCTCGCGGAGGCCCTGGCGCTCATGGCCCAGGCCCCGGGGACCTTCACGCCCCTGGCCGGCGGCACGGACCTCATGGTGGTCTACAACGCGGGCCGCCTGAAGCCCACTTGCTTCCTGGACCTCTCCCGCCTGGCGGAGCTGCGCGGCATCGAGGAGAACGCCACCAGCCTGCGCTTCGGCGCCCTGACGACCTTCACGGAGCTCCGCGAGTGCCGGGCGGTCCATCAACACTTCCCCAATCTGGTGAAGAGCGCCCGGGCCACGGGCGCCCTGGCCATCCAGAACCGCGGCACCCTGGCGGGCAACATCGCCAACGCCAGCCCCGCGGCGGACACCCCGCCCAGCCTGCTGGCCTACGGCGCGGAGCTGGAGCTGGTCTCGCCCCGGGGCCTCCGGCGCGTGGCCTACGACCAGTTCCACCTCGGCTACAAGGCCCTGGACCTCGCCCCCGACGAGCTGCTCGCGCGAGTGATCGTGCCCAAGCCCTCGGGCCGGGGCTTCCACTACTTCCGCAAGGTGGGCACCCGCCAGGCCCAGGCCATCTCCAAGACCTGCCTGGCCGCCTACGCCCGCGTCGAGGAGGGCCGCCTGGCCGAGCTGCGCATCGGCCTCGGCTCCGTGGCCCCGACCCCGGCGCGGGCCCGCCACGCGGAAGCCGTCCTGCTCGGCCAGGCCCTCGGCAGCCTGCCGGTCGCGGCGGCGCGGGAAGCCCTGCTGGCCGACATGAGCCCCATCGACGACATCCGCGCCACGGCCCACTACCGCAGCGTCGTCACCCGCAACCTGCTGGGCCAGATGCTCAGGGAACTGGCGCACGCATGAACGGGAAAATCGCACTGCTGGCGGTGGGTGGCAATGCCCTGCTCCGGGAAGGGGAGTGGGGGCTCCAGGAGGATCAGCTTGCCAACGCGCGGGAGACCGCGGAGATGCTGGCCCGGGTGGTGGGTGAGGGCTACGCCCTCTGCGTGGTGCACGGCAACGGCCCCCAGGTGGGGAACCTGCTGATCCAGCAGGAGTCCGCCAACGGCCAGATCCCCCCCTACACGCTGGACATCTGCGGGGCCATGACCCAGGGCTCCATGGGCTACATGCTGGAGCGCATGCTCATCAACCGCCTGCGCTTCATGGGCCTGGCGGCGCCGGTCACCTCGGTGCTCACCGAGGTGGTGGTGGACCAGGAGGACCCGGGCTTCCAGGCCCCCGCCAAGCCCGTGGGGCCCTTCTACGAGCAGGCCCGGGCCCGGGAGCTGATGCGGACCAAGAAGTGGAAGATGAAGGAGGATGCCGGCCGTGGCTGGCGGAAGGTGGTGCCTTCGCCCCGGCCCCTGGAGATCGTCCAGCTGGAGGCCATCAAGCTCCTGCTCCGGGCCGGGCACTCTGTCATCGCCGGGGGCGGCGGGGGCATCCCGGTCATTCGGGACAGCAGCGGCTTCCTGGTGGGTGTCGAGGCGGTCATCGACAAGGACCGGCTCAGCGCCCTGCTGGCGGCCCAGCTGGGTGCCGACCTGTTCATCATCCTCACGGGCGTCGCCAAGGTGGCCCTCGACTTCGGCAAGCCCACCCAGCGCTGGGTGGACCGCCTCACGGCCACCGAAGCCCGGCGGCACCTGGCCGAGGGCCAGTTCCCGGCGGGCAGCATGGGCCCCAAGATCGAGAGCGCCCTGGGCTACCTGGCCGGGGGCGGCCGGGAGGTGCTCATCACCACCGCCGAGGCCCTGGCCACGGAGGACCCGGCCACGGTGGGCACCCGCATCGTGGCCGACTGAACGGACCCGGCCCGCCAGGCATCCCATAGCGGAGGGAGGCCCACCCTCGTCAGCTTATTCGTGATTTTCCATGCGGTTGGCATCATTGGATGAAGAAGGGTTTTGGTAGATAGATAAAAAAATTTTTTTCGCATGAAAAAAATTATTGACCTATCCGTCGAGATTCCTAATATTGGACTGAAGCCAGGCCCACGCCGCTCCAAGGTCGACGCGCCTGGTCAACAGATCCTGGGGACTCGAAGCGAACACTGGACAGGCCAAAACAGGGGAGGGAGCCATGGAATTCACGCTCAACGCTCAGCCCGTGCAGTACGGCCTCGATCCGGACCTGGAGGTGCTCACCTACCTGCGGGAAGTGGCCGGGATCCTGAGCCCCAAGGACGGCTGCTCCGGCGAGGGCGTCTGCGGCTGCTGCACCATCCTCGTGGACGGCAAGCCGCGCCTCAGCTGCCGCATGAAGATGAAGGAGCTCGAGGGCAAGAGCCTCACGACGGTGGAGGGGCTCAGCCAGGCTGAGCAGGACGCCTTCGCCGACGCCTTCGTGGTCAAGGGCGGCGTCCAGTGCGGCTTCTGCACCCCCGGCATCGTCATGAAGGCCGCGGCCATCGTGCGCAAGAACCCGGAGCCCAGCCGCCAGGAGATCACCGAGGGCCTCTCGGGTAACATCTGCCGCTGCACCGGCTACAAGAAGGTCGTGGACTCCATCGCCTGCGCCGCCGAGGCCCTGCGCGAGGGGAAGGCTGTTGCCTACCCCGGGGGCACCGGCAAGGTCGGCACTCGGCATCCCAAGTACACGGGCCGCGAGGCCGTGCTGGGTCAGCGAGTCTTCGTGGGGGACATGAAGGAACCGGACATGCTCTGGACGGCCCTGCGCTTCTCGGACCACCCGCGGGCCAAGGTCCTGAAGATCGACATCTCGGAAGCCCTGGCCACGCCCGGGGTCGTGAAGGTGCTGACCGCGAAGGATGTCCCCGCCAAGCGCCAGATGGGCTCCATCACCATGGACTGGCCGGTGCTCGTGGCCGAAGGCGAAACCACCTGCTTCGTGGGTGACGTGCTCGCCACCGTGGCCGCCGAGACCGAGGCCATCGCCCGGGCCGCCGCCGCCAAGGTGAAGGTGGACTACGAGGTGCTGGCGCCCGTCACGGACGTGTTCGAGGCCCTGCAGCCGGGCGCGGACCAGGTCCACCCGATGTTCCCGGGCAATGTCCTGCACCGGGCCTCGGTGACCGTGGGCGACGCGGAGACGGCCCTCGCGGGCTCGGCCTTCATCACCCGCAACCGCTTCACCACCCAGCGCGTCGAGCACGCCTTCCTGGAGCCCGAGGCCACCCTGGCCCTGCCCTGGCAGAAGGACGGTCGGCCCGGCGTGAAGCTCTACAGCTGCAGCCAGGGCGTCTACGAGGACCGCCACCAGATCGCGCTGCTCCTGGGCCTGCCCAAGGAGCTGGTGAACGTGGTCCAGGTGCAGAACGGCGGCGGCTTCGGCGGCAAGGAGGACATCACCACCCAGAGCCACGTGGCGATGCTGGCCTGGGCCACGGGCCGTCCCGCCATGCTGCGCCTCACCCGCCAGGACTCCCTGCGCATGCACACCAAGCGGCACCCCATCGTCATGGACTACGCCGTGGGCTGCGACAAGGATGGCAACCTGACCGGCATGGTGGTGACCATGCACTCGGACAGCGGCGCCTATTCCAGCGTCGGCCTGGCCGTGATCGAGCGGGCCGTGTCCCACTCCGCCGCCGCCTACTACGTGCCCAACGTGAAAGTGCACGGCACCGCCGTGGTCACCAACAACGCGCCCTGCGGAGCCTTCCGGGGCTTCGGCGTGAACCAGTCCAACTTCGCCTTCGAGTCCTGCCTGGACGAGCTCTGCAAGCAGGGTGGCTTCGACCGCTGGCAGTTCCGCTGGGACAACGCCCTCACGGAGGGGCGGACCATCGCCACGGGCCAGACCCTCACCGCCGGAGTGGGCGTCCGCAAGTGCCTCGAGGCCCTCAAGGACCGCTTCCGCGCGGCCAAGTACGCGGGGATCGCCGCCGGCATGAAGAACACCGGCATCGGCTGCGGTCTGGCGGACTTCGGTCACGCCAAGATCATCATCAAGGCCGAGAACCGGGTGGAGCTCCACCACGGCTGGTGTGAGATGGGCCAGGGCAACTTCACCATGGGTGTGCAGTCCCTCGTGGAGGAGACGGGCATCGACCCGGCCTTCATCGAGGTGATCGTCGAGACCAACGAGGAGGCCGAGTCCGGCATGACCACCGGGTCGCGGGGCACCTCGCTGCTGGCCAACTCCGTGATCGCCGCCTGCAAGGACCTCAAGGCTGACCTGGCCTCGGGCAAGGGCCTGAAGGACCTGGTCGGCAGGGAGTACCGGGGCAGCTGGGTCTGCGACTGGACCGTGCCGCCCGGCAAGCCCCCCAAGCCCGGCTACGACGTGATCACCCACTACTCCTTCGGCTACGCGGCCCAGCTGGTCGAGCTGGACGAGACCGGGAAGATCACCCGCATCACCGCCGCCCACGACGCGGGCCGGATCATGAACCCCACTCTCTACGAAGGCCAGATCGAGGGCTCGCTGCACATGGGGCTCGGCTACGCGGTGTCCGAGGAGTTCCCCTACAAGGACGGCCGCCCCGTGTCCCTCAAGATGTCCGACCTGGGCCTCATCAAGGCCAAGGACATGCCGCCCATGGAGATCATCGGCATCGAGGTGCCGGACGCGGTCGGCCCCTATGGCGCCAAGGGTGTGGGCGAGATCGGCCTGGTCCCCACCGCCGGGGCCGTGGCCAACGCGCTGTGCCAGCTCGACGGCATCCGCCGCACGACCCTGCCCCTGAAAGAGATGAAGCTGCTCGGCAAGAAGAACAAGGCCTGAACCCGTACCAACCCATCCCGGCGGCTCTCGCCGGATTCCACTTCCTTCCACCCCACCGGAGTTCCTTCCATGTCCAACCTCGACACCCGCATCGCCGAACTGGCTGCCAAATACCTGCCCCTGGCGGCAGAGATGCTGAAGGAGGCCATCCGGATCCCCGCCGACTACGTCGAAAAGCCTGTGGAGCAGGGCGGCGATCCCGCCTGTGGCACCTCCAACCACGAGTTCCCCCGTATCGACTACCTCCGGAAGAAGATCGTGGCGATCAAGGCCGTGCGGAAGGACGAGGACGCCTACTTCGACGCCTTCGGCAACCTGGTGTGGCGCGTGGAAGACCCCAATGACGGCATCCCCGCTGACCAGAAGAAGGTGGTCTACATCGACGGCCACACGGACACCGTGAAGCCCCTCCGGGCCCAGTGGCTCCAGAATACCGGCGGCATCGACTGCTTCGACGGCGTCATCGACGCCACCAAGGTGAACAAGGACTTCCTCAACAAGGAGCTGGGCTACCTGCCTCCCGAGAGCGAGTGGAACCACCTCATCTTCGGCCGCGGCTCCGCGGACCAGCTGGGCGGTGTGATCTCCGCCGCCATCGCCACCAAGATCATGCTGGAGCTGGAGGCCGAGGGCGCCCTCAAGGGCGTGATCGTCTACTCCTACGCCACGGTCTGCGAAGAGGACAACGACGGCGCGGGTCCCATGTACCTCAACCGCGACGTGTTCCCCACCGCCGCGCCCGCCGTGGTGCCCGACGTGGTGATCCTCACGGACAGCTCCGGCTGCTCCAAGAACGGCGCCCTGGGCATCTACCGCGGCCAGCGCGGCCGCATGCAGATCGAGGTCACGGTCAAGGGCAAGTCCTGCCACGGCTCCATGCCCTGGGAAGGCAAGAACCCCCTGGAGTTCGGCGGCGCCATCCTGAAGGAAGCCGCGGACAAGTACGACCAGCGCATCGGCTTCCTGGACGACAAGTTCCTGGGCCACGGCACCCGCACCGCCTCCTGGTCCAAGCTGGACACCCCCAGCGACTGCGCCGTGCCCGAGAAGTTCACCTTCCGCTTCGACCGTCGCCTCACCATCGGCGAGACCCCTGAGCAGTCCTGTGCCGATGTCGAGGCCCTGGACGCCGTGGCTGCCGCCCGCAAGGCCGGCCTCACCGTGGAGGTCTCCATCCCCACCTACACCGACGCCTCCTGGAAGGGCTACGTCCTGAACAATCCCCAGGTCTACCTGGGCTGGCTCACCCCCGAGGAGCACCCGGCCGTGCAGGCTGCCGTGGCCGCCTATCGGAACGTGATCTCCCCCAACGTGGACGGCAAGGTGGGCACCGGCGGCGTCCTCACCAAGGAGCCCCGCGTGGACCGCTGGGTCTTCAGCACGGACGGCGTCGGCTACCCCATCCCCAAGGACTCCAGCGTCCCCGGCGCCGCCGCGAAGCGGTGGGTGAACAACGGGGTCTACAAGCACCCGGCCATGATCGGCTTCGGCACGGGCATCGAGCAGAACACCCACAAGATCGGTGAGTGCCTGGACGAGCGCGAGCTGCAGCACAGCGCGGCCTTCCTCGCCCGCTACCCCACCGTCTTCGCCGGGCTCGTCTAGCCGGCCGCACCAAGGCAGTACCGTCTCCTCTGTTTGCACGGGAGCAAGGCACCATGGAAAAAGCATTCCGCTCCGCCTCGATCGACCTGCTGGCCCGCTGGATATTCAGCGAGCTGGACAGCCGCGATGCCGTCATGGGCATCCCCAAGGCGAACTTCCAGGTGCCCCATCCCAAGCTGGCCCGGGAGATGTTCGGGCACACCGTGGCCGCGCCCCTGGGCGTGGCCGCGGGACCGCACACCCAGCTGGCCCAGAACATCGTGGCCAGCTGGCTCTGCGGTGCCCGCTTCATCGAGCTGAAGACGGTCCAGATCCTCGACGAGATCGAGGTGAGTCGTCCCTGCATCGACGCGGCGGACGAGACCTACAACTGCGAGTGGTCCCAGGAGCTGAAGCTCGAGGAGTCCTTCACGGAGTACCTCAACGCCTGGGTGCTCATCCACGCCCTGGCCCACAGGCTGGGCCTCAAGGATCCGGGTACCCACTTCAGCATGAGCGTGGGCTACAACCTGGAAGGCATCCAGCACCCCCGGGTGCAGAAGTTCATCGCCGACATGCGCAACGCCGGCCCGGCCCTGGAGGCCGCCATTGAGGCGGTGGCCCAGGTCTATCCCGGCGTGCGCGACATCACCATCCCCACCGAGCTCTCCAACCAGATCACGCTCTCCACCATGCACGGCTGCCCCCCGGCGGAGATCGAGCGCATCGCCCGGTTCCTGCTCACGGACATGGGCATGCACACCTGGGTGAAGCTGAACCCCACCCTGCTCGGTCCCGAGCGGCTGCGGGGCCTGCTCAACGACACCCTCGGCTTTGACATCACCGTGCCGGACGAGGCCTTCGGCCACGACCCCAAGTGGCCGGACGCCATGGCCATGGTGAAGGCCCTGGCCCAGGTGGCCGAGGGCCGCCCCAACGGCTTCGGCCTCAAGCTCTCGAACACGCTGGAGGTGGTGAACCACCGGCCCGTCTTCCCCACCAACGAGAAGATGATGTACATGTCCGGCCGGGCGCTGCATCCGCTCACGCTCACCCTGGCCACCCTCGTCACCGAGGAGCTCGACGGCCAGGTGCCCGTGAGCTTCTGCGGCGGCGCCGACGCCCGCAACTTCGCGGACTTGGTGGCGGCGGGCCTCGGCCCCGTCACGGTCTGCACCGACCTGCTCAAGCCCGGGGGCTACGCTCGCCTGCAGCAGTATCTGATCAACCTGGAAGCCGCCATGGACGAGGTCGGCGCGGCCAGCCTCGACGCCTTCATCCAGGCCCGCTCCGGCGGCCACGGCGCCCGCTTCAACTTGGCCAGCTACGGCGTGAAGGCCGTGGGCGACGAGGTCTATGCGCGCCGCACCCGTCCCCTGGACTTCAAGGGCGACCGTCCTCTCGGCCACTTCGACTGCATCGCCGCGCCCTGCGTGGACGCCTGCCCGACGCACCAGAACATCCCGGACTACCTCTGGCTGGTGGCCCACGGCAAGCCCGCCGAGGCCATGGAGGTCATCCTCCGCACCAACCCCCAGCCCGGGACCACCGGCAGCGTCTGCGACCACCCCTGCACCGAGCGCTGCGTCCGCAACTTCTACGACGCGCCCCTGGCCATCCGCGAGATCAAGCGCTTCGCCTTCGAGAACGCCGGCCCCCTGCCGGCCGAGGTGCCCGGCAAGCCCCTGGGCATCAAGGTCGCCATCGTCGGCGCGGGTCCCTCGGGCCTCTCGGCCGCCTACTACCTGGCCAAGCTGGGCTTCGAGCCCGTCGTCTTCGAGGCCAAGCAGGAGCTGGGCGGCATGGTGGGCGGCCTGATCCCGGCCTACCGGCTGCCGAACGCGACCCTGGAAGGAGACCTGGTGCGCCTGCGGGAGCTGGGCGTCCAGATCCGCCTGGGCCAGGCCCTGGGCCGGGACTTCACCTTGGCGGAGCTGCGCCGCGACTACAGCTCCGTGTTCCTCGGCGTGGGCGCCCAGAAGGGCAAGCGCCTGGGGATCCCGGGCGAGGACACGCCGGGGGTCATGGACGCCCTGGACTTCCTCGCGAAGGTGCGGGCGGGCACGCCCATGGACCTGGGCCAGCGCATCCTGGTCATCGGCGCCGGCAACTCCGCTATGGACGCGGTGCGCTCGGCCGTCCGGCTGGCGCCGGGGGCCGAGGTCACCATCGTCTACCGCCGGACCCGGGCCCAGATGCCCGCGGATCCCGCCGAGGTCCACGACTGCATCGAAGAGGGCATCCAGATCCGCGACCTGCTGGCGCCGGCCTCGGTGGTGGCGGAGCACGGCCGGGTCAAGGCCCTGGCCTGCACCCGCATGCGCCTCGGTGAGCGGGACGCTTCCGGCCGACCCCGCCCGGTGCCGGTGGAGGGCAGCGTCGAACTGGTGCCCGCGGACACCATCATCTCGGCCATCAGCCAGGAAGCCGTGCTGGACTTCCTTGAAGGCCTGGAGGTCAAGCGGAACGGCAGCGGCTACCTCGTGGTGGATCCCGCGACCTGCGAGACCTCGGTCCCCGGCCTCTTCGCCGGCGGCGACGTGGTGCACGGGGCCTCCTCGGTGATCATGGCCATCGCTGACGGCCGGGCCGTGGCCGAGGGCATCGCCCGGCGGCACGGCGTGGACCTGAAGCCCGAGCCCCTGCTCGAGAAGGGTGCCGCGGACGCGGCCCTCATGGAGAAGAAGGGCCGCCTGGCCGGCGCCCAGAAGGTGCCCGTGCTGCCCCTGGTGGACCGGCGCGGCTTCGACGAGGTGCTCAAGCCCTTCACCGCCGAGTCCGCGGTGCGGGAGGCCAGCCGCTGTCTCGACTGCGACGACCTCTGCAGCCTCTGCGTCACCGTCTGCCCCAACCGCGCCAACCTGGCCTACAGCCTGGAGCCCTTCAGCCTGCAGCTGCCGGCGCTCGTCCAGCGCCAGGGCCAGCTGGTGGCCGAGGGCACGCGCCCCTTCAGCGTCAGCCAGCGGGTCCAGACCCTCAACGTCGCGGACTTCTGCAACGAGTGCGGCAACTGCGACACCTTCTGTCCCGCCGCGGGAGCACCCTACAAGGACAAGCCCCGCTTCTGGATCGATGAGGAGGGCTACCGTGAGGCCAGGGGGGATGCCTTCCGCCTGGTCCGCAAGCCAGCGGGTCTGGCCATCGAGGCCCGCCTGGGCGGAAAGACCCACCACCTGGAGCTGGCCGGTGAGCTGGCCACCTACCGCAGCGAGCAGGTCAGCGCGCGCTTCAGGGTCGGCAGCTGGGCCCTGGTGGACTGGAAGGCCGCAGCGGTGCTGCCCGAGGGCACCCCGGTGGACCTCTCCCCCTGTGCCACGCTGGCCGCCCTCCTGAGCTCGGAAGGGGTCCTGCCTCCCCTTCCGCAGAGCCCTGAGTAAAAAATTTTTTATCTTGGTATTTTTTTATTGACCCTAAGGGTTTCTATCGTAGTCTTTTAATCGGCAACACCGGCTTTTCAGCAGTCGCGGTCCGTTTCTCGCAAGGGTTCGAATGGTAACGGTTTGCACACAAAGCCAGGCACCGGGGAACGCCGCATCGGCCGCCCCTGGGGCCGGGGTGCGGGGTGTCGACCGTGCCGTAGCAGGTGCATTTCCGCGCCACTTCGGTGAAAATCGAGGCACAGCGGGCCTTTGCACAACGGACTGGTGCGGTTTTCGACAGCTGCTGCGCTAGCCGGCATCAACTCGGAGGGAGTTGATCCAAGCCGAACCCCCAGCTCCACCGTCAAGGTCTTTGCTGTACCCCACACCACCCCACCCCCCCCCCACTGAGGCCCAGGT